>Ga0208648_1000174_pt1 | contig 70115 bp, 64 predicted proteins | sample AntAceMetag02UKL_FD_184772 | JGI IMG/M metagenome (GOLD analysis project Ga0208648, IMG submission 184772) | Saline lake microbial communities from Ace Lake, Antarctica - Antarctic Ace Lake Metagenome 02UKL (SPAdes) (version 2) | ecosystem: Environmental > Aquatic > Non-marine Saline and...
GAAACGGAAGGTCCTCTCGGTCGAGAACGTCCACAGTCACCTCCTATCCGTTTGAAGCCAAGCTAGATGTAGTGGGTGTGGGCGTCAAGCGGATAGGCACGCACCAAACGTCGAAGCATCTAAAAGAGCATCAACATTGAACATCGGATCAATTTGGCGACCAATCCATCGCTCTACACGACACCACCACTCATATAGCGAACATTTTTGGGGCGCACAGGCCTGATACCAAAGATCGATGGTTATGACCCATCTGATGAGAGACAAAAGCACGTCATTCTTATAAAAAGTCAGCTAACCACGGACCGCTTTCAATGGGTTTTTGAAGCATTGCGCGTCAATGAAACCCTCAACTGATCACCCGCATCGCAATGGAGGCATTGACGCCACCAAACCCGAAAGCATTGCACAGCGTCGCGTGTATATCTGCCTTGCGCGCCTCGTGTGGAATCAGGTCCAGATCCGCAAATTCATCGTCTGGTCGATGACAATTGAGCGTCGGGGGCAGAATACCGGTACGCAAGGCCATCGCTGTAAAAATGGCTTCCACACCGCCTGCAGCCCCCAGCAGGTGTCCGATTGCAGATTTCGTCGATGATATCGGCACAGAGGCCAGTCGATCGCCGAAAACGGATCGCAAGCCTGCAATCTCGCAGCGGTCTCCGAGCGGTGTCGAAGTTCCATGGGCGTTGATATAACCGATCTTGTCTGCACTCTCGCCGGTCATCCGAATACATGCCTCCATGGCCCTGGCCGCACCCGAGCCATCGTCAGGGCCGGCGGTCAGATGCCACGCATCGGAACTTGTGCCGTAGCCCGACAATTCCACCAGCGGCTCAGCACCTCTGGCCAGTGCGTGTTCCAGGGTTTCCAGCACAACAATGCCTGAACCTTCGCCCAGCACGAACCCATCCCGGTCGCGATCAAAGGGGCGCGATGCAGCTTCAGGCACTTCATTTTGCGTTGACAGCGCCCGGGCTGCAGCAAAGCCACCAATGCACAGTCGATCGATGCAGCCATCGGTGCCGCCAGCCACCATCACATCCGCTTCGCCGGAGCGGATGATCCGCATGGCATCACCTATGGCCTGCAAACCGGCAGCGCAGGCTGTAACCGGCGCCCCGATAGGGCCCTTCAGTCCGTAGCGCATGGAAATATTGCCGGCGGCTACATTGGCAAGAAAGGCAGGAACAAGAAAGGGAGACAGCCGCCGCGCGCCATTGCTCTGCATGATTTCAACAGCATCGGTCACAACATGAAACCCGCCGATACCGGTTCCGACAATTGTTCCTGTGCGCGTTTTTTGTTGTTCGTCCTGCGGCTTCCAATTTGCCTGATTCAAGGCCTCTTCTGCAGCAGCCAGAGCGTAGATCGTGAACAAGTCAACTTTTCTGCGCTCCTTGCGGGATACGATCTTCTCAATATCCAGACCATGCTTGTCCATGGTCGCATCGGGAATCAATCCGGCAATCCTGACCGGCAGGTCAGAGCATTCCACCCGATCATTTGACCGAATGCCCGATTGTCCAGCCACGAGACGATCCCAAACGGTCTTTACCCCGCACCCCAGCGGTGTCACCAGACCCATACCCGTAATGACGATCGTATCTCGTGACATGCCAAACCCTTTGTATATGCATATAGGCGCAACTCTCAGTCGCCACCGCCTATCAGTTTCAGTGCCGCTTGAACAGCCAACCTGCGCGCTTCACCCATTGGTTTCACAGTCCTGACTACGCGTGGACCATTACGGCAAGGTTTTTTCCAGCACCTGCGCCAAATGGCTTTGGCACCGGTCATAGCAGCACGTTTTTGCACGATCGGCGCGCCGTCTTTCTCAGAACCATGTATTCGGTGCCAAGTTCAGGCGAGGCTTAAAAACGCCATACGCCATTCAGCGGTGTACATTCACATTTGCAAGAACGTCTCAAAGCGTTAGAATTTATTAGTAATGATTCGTCCTGCGTCTTGCTATTGCCACAGTAACGGTCTCCAACAGGCCGAACCTGGACCGCATCAAAGGAACAGAATGAATATAGACAAATATTATGATCTGCCTTTCTCGACCAAGCAGGTCTATGCGGCGTGGACCTGTCCACAAACGATTATTCCTCCGGCAACGCGGATGGAAATCGATCCCACCGTCGGCGGACATTATCGTCTCTTCATTGAAGAAGAGGATCGCTGTAGCCGGGCCGAGGGTCTGATCTTTGCAATCGAACCGGAGCGTCATGTGCGTTTCACCTGGGAACGCGACCGGGATGGCGAAATCACCGAAGTTGAATTGTTTTTCACACCGACGCAGAACGGATCTACGCTTCGCATCCGACATTTCGGTTTCAACAAGCAGGAAACCAGGGATATGCACGACAGCGGCTGGGACAATTATGTGACCCAACTGTCCCAATTTCTCCAGAAGGAAGATGAGGCAGCATAAAGCTGTTTGGTTGAATTCCAGGCGTGATCGCACCAGCGCCACATACTTCTGTCATTTGGTAACTACGGAGCCTGGAAAGCTGCCCTGAAGGCCACCCCAAGCTTGGTGACCAATTCGTCTATCTGATCGTCATTGATAATAAATGGCGGCGCAAGCAGCACATGATCGCCTTGCTCATTGCCCACCGTTCCACCCATCGGGTAGCAGATCAGACCGGCTTCAAAAGCAGCCTTCTTGATTGACTTGTGTATGCCCCTTTCGGCTGCAAACGGCCTTTTTGTCGCCCGGTCTTCAACCAGTTCAATGCCCTGGAACAATCCGCGTCCGCGTATATCACCGACATGCGGATGCTGGCCGAAAGCAGCGTTGAGTGCGCTGGACAATCGGCTGCCTTTCTCGCGAACGCGGCTGAGCAGATCCCTTTCAATAATGGCGTTCAAAACGGCCAGGCTTGCAGCACAGGCTGTGGGATGGCCATTGTAGGTGTGGCCATGCTGGAAGAAACCGGTGCCTTGCTCAATGGCATCATAGATTTTTGATGTGCACAGCATTGCGCCAATCGGCTGATATCCGGCGCCCAATCCCTTGGCAATGGTCACAATATCCGGTGTCACACCGTCCTGTTCGCAGGCAAATAAAGACCCTGTGCGCCCCATTCCGCACATGACCTCGTCAAGGATCAGCAACACACCATAGGTGTCGCAGATCTCCCGAACCCGCCGCAAATATCCCTCAACAGCAGGAACGGCACCCAATGTGGCTCCCACAACAGGTTCAGCGATAAAGGCCATGACGCTTTCTGGGCCGAGTTCAAGTATTTTGGCTTCAAGTTCGTTGGCGACCCTCTGTCCGTAATCAAATGAGGTTTCGCCCGACATTTTCTCGCGGTATTCATAACACGGCGCGATATGGGCCGTATCAATCATCAGGGGTGAAAAAGGCCGGCGCCGCCATTCGTTGCCGCCAGCGGCCAGCGCCCCCAGCGTATTGCCATGATAGCTCTGCCGGCGCGCGATGATGCGCTTGCGGTCAGGTTCACCCTTTTCGAGGAAATATTGGCGTGAAAGCTTCAAAGCAGCCTCAACGGCTTCGGAACCACCAGACACGAAATACACCCGGTCGATACCTTCCGGCGCCTGTTCGACGAGCAGATCAGCCAGTATTTCAGCCGGTTCCGATGTGAAAAAGCCGGTGTGTGCAAAGGCCACCTTGCCCAATTGCGCCTCTATGGCCCGGATGACCTCCTGGTCTCCATGACCGAGACAGGAAACCGCTGCACCGCCGGAACCATCGAGATATTTCTTTCCGTCACTGTCGATCAAATAGCAGCCCTCGCCTCCGGTCACGACTGGAAGTCTGGCTTTGGTGTGCCTGGCAAATACATGGGACATAATGCAATCCAATTGGGATAATTGCTGAAATATTCGGGCAGCACGGCTAAGTGCGCACCAATCGATACTGCTTATTCAATGCCATGTCTACAATGATGAAACATTTGTTCCAACAATTTTATATTATTATTTCATTTGTTTCATATTGTGAATTTTCGCAATTCAGATGAGAGGATTTCCCCGGAGAAACCGCACCTGTTCCTCCAGCGCCACCTGTGTGATATGGCCTGAGTGCAGATCATGATGGTGACCCATCCGTTCAAAAGTGACAGCGCGCCGCAGTGCTCTTTCCTGTTACTTGCTCTATGGAGTTTGGGTGGTATGTGAAAATTTGCGGACAGGTTCCAGACTATCCTACAGGTCCGGCTGCAAATAGAGTACCGGATCGGATGAAACCATCCCGCAGGGCGCTCGGAGAGACATCACGTGTATACGCTTTAATATGCTCCGGACAATGCATCGCTGATCGTACGCGTGGTGCTGGAAGAACTGGAGCTTGCCTACAACACGTGGCTGGTGGATCGCCCCTCGCGCGAGCAGGAAAGCGAACCCTATCGCAAGCTCAATCCCAACGGCCTGATTCCGGTCTGCATCATGGATGGAAAGCCGGTTTTTGAAACTGCTGCCATTGTGCTGGCGTTGGCAGACAGGGTTGGTCGACTGGCGCCAACCGCCACCGACAAATCCCGCCCACAGTTCCTTAAATGGCTGTTTTTTCTCAGCAATACGCTGCACACAGACCTTCGACAATTGTTTTATCCGCAGAAATATGTCGGCACGGATCCCGCCCTCCAAGCCGCCCACCGGCAATGCACCAGTGCGCGATTGCTGGCACATTTTGATTTGATGGAGGCCGAATATTCCGGCCAGGATGGTGTGTATATGGGCGGCAAAGAGCCTTCAATTGTCGATATCTATCTGGCATTGTGCTTGCGCTGGCCGCAATTGTACCCGCTTGGTTCACCGGCGCTGTTCATTCCGGGAAATTACCCGGCTTTGCTTTTGCTTTTGCAGTCACTGGAAAAAAGACCGGCTTTCGCGCGGGCATTTTCTGCAGAAGGTATCCCCGCGCCGTTCCTTTCATCCGCCTCTTATGCAGACGGATCCAAAGGGTCGTCGATCTGATGCTTCACAATGACACCCAAAATCCTTCGTGGACCGGCCGCGCCTCATCTTCCAGCAGCGGTCCGACCACCTCAATTGCGCGCTGACCGGCGGCAAAGACATCCCGGCATGGCAGGTCCATTGTCAGATTTTCAGGGTCTGGACCGATCAGGTCCTTCAGCGCCTTTTCACTCAATCCGTAAACCACCCGACCGACCCCCGCCCAATAGAGGGAACCGGCGCACATCGCACAGGGCTCTGCGCTGGTATACATGGTGCACTCGGCAAGGAATGCATCATCGAATTCCATGGAGGCCTGTGTCATGAGGTTGCGCTCGGCATGGCCGGTGCGATCTCCCAGTGAACCGCAGGTATTTTGTGCTTCCAGGATTATTTTTCCATCCCCATCAGCCAAAAGGGCGCCAAAAGGGTGGTTCCCGCTGGCTCTCGATTCTTCCGCAATCGTGATCGAGCGTCGGACAAGTTCCAGATCGCGGTGTGTGGCATCAGGCATAATCGTGTCTCCGTCCAGCATTTTATCTATTCTCGTCCATCGACGCCGCTGCACGCAAGCGGCGACGCCAGCATTCTTTCGTGTAAGTGTTTCGCCCCATTAACAGGCAAACGGCGGGGTGTCTGCCGCATTATTCAGCATGCAGTGCCCTATCAGATCAAAACAGCGTCAGGACCCAAATGTTGAAGTGAGATATTCCTTTGCCTCGATAGCCCGCCCGCTGCAACAGTCCTTTGTGGAGCTTGTTATCGTCCAGCCTGTCCATTCGAAGACGGGAAAACGCTTGCATTTTATCCATAGGCTCCAACTGGCATGAAAACTGCTTCTGTTTGGATGAATGACCACGCTGAGGCGCTTTGCGTCGTTCACTGAACTATCCTCCCAGGATGACCAGGGTGGGTCAAGCGATCCACCCTGGTTCCCATGATACGTATTCCTTTTTGATTTCTCATACCTCAGATTCGATCCTGACAGTCTGTGTCAGGAACCTTGCCCTTGGCGTGATTGAGAATTTCACATATCACAACAAGCCTGTAGCATCCGCACTGCGGAGAATCGGATGAACAGAAAAGACTTTGATGCCCATTGCAGTTCGCTGAAGGCCACCACCCATGTTGAACAATGGGGTGGAGCATCGGTGTGGAAGATTGGCGGCAAAATTTTCGCCATTTGTTCACAATGGGGAAAAGGCCCGCAAAGACGCATAAGCTTCAAGTGCAGCGAATTGACCTATACGATCCTGTGCGAACAGCCGGGGATTGTGCCGGCTCCCTATTTGGCGCGGGCCAAATGGGTACAGATCGAAGACCCGTCAGCCATGAGCGATGAGGATACGCGCGCCTATATCAATGCTGCCTACGCAATCATCTCAGCCAAGTTGACAAAAAAGCAGCGCCTGGAACTCGGCCTGATGGAAGCACCCTGATTGAACCTCTAACGAAACGATCTGGAAGCGAAACAAACGATCAATGCGCCCCCCAGTGACATGCAACAAATCAGGATACCAAGCGCCGGCCAGCCGGAATATTCGATTGTTGCAGCCGCGATGGGAGGACCGATGACGGTTCCGATTCCACCCGTTTGGGAAATAACACCCAGAATCAGCGATCCCGGTGCGTCCATGGTGGCCATGGCAGGTGTGCTGGCAAAGATAAGCGATGCGATCACCCCACCCGATATCGCGAAGACAATTGCCCCACCCAGCAACATCGACGGCTGTTCGGAATTGAAAGCCACAAGACCACTGACACTGCTGATGATGAATGCAACGGTCACCGCCTGCAGGGAGAGGCTGCGCCAACGCCCGCTCACCAACAAGCCAGCCGCAATATTTCCAATCGGTACGAATAACAGGATGGCAGCAGCAGACAGCAGCAACGGCCGATCCGCTTCCTCCAGAAAGGTCGGAAGAAACGTGAAAAATGAAATCGTTCCGATCACATAACATCCGAATCCAACAGCCAGCAGGTAGGCACTCAAGGGTAATCGGAGCGCTTGCAACAGACTGATGGAGCCGTCGGTTCTGACTTCCCTGACCTCAAGGCCAGTCATGCAAAGCGCTGCAAGCAAAGACGTTACGCCCATCCCTGCTGCCATGCTGAGGAAATAACCTGATGTACCCGAAAGCTCCATCATCAAGCCCGCCTGGAAATTTGCCATGGAAAAGCCGATCGCCACAAACCCGCCCCACAGCGCAAGAGCCGGCGACTTCAGGCGCACCGGTGCAATGACATTAAGCACCGCAGGCGCCGCAATCACCACCAGAATGTAGCCGGCCGCCTCAATGGCCCGGGCAACAAGCGCCATTGCCATGCCCGCATCCCATACCATCAGCATGGCGCCTGAAAAGAGCAGCAAGGCACCAAGATTGAGCGATGCCTTTGGACCGATTTTTCTGATGAACATGGCGGCTGGCATAGCAATGACGGCAACAAAAAGAGCAATCAGAGATGTCAACCAGCCCATATAGACCAGCGAATACCCCCTCTCCTGCTGCAATTGCAAAATGATCGGCGCAAATTTTCCAAGCTGGGCACCGGCATAAAAGCCCAGCAGAAGAACAAAAACAACAGTGAGGGTTCTGAGCACCGGCTGGTTGCCCTTTCAGATAAGCAATTCGTCCAACACGCCAGTTCCAGAGAATCATTCCCTTTGGAAATATCAGGTGTAGGAATACAGCGTCTTCACTACTGGCTTGTGGGCCGTCTGTATACCACCCGATTATCCGCGTTGGCTGTTATCTTTGCATCGTTCCTTGGCGGCAAATCCAACGGAAATATTTCATGGCTGCGGGACCGTGTTCATCACCGCAGATGTTGCTCGATGGCGAAACAGGCCCCAGTGCAATTTCTGCTTGCGCCGCACCTGAACCAGAAGGAACACCGTCATCCCCAGCATCAGCAATTCGGCCACGGGTCCGGCAACCCAAACGCCCAGTTCACCGAGCAGGAAGGGCAAGGCAAAGGTCAACGGAAGAGCGAACAGATAGGTCCGCGAAAGGTTCATGAACGCAGACCTTTTGGCGTCGCCCGTCGCCTGAAAATAGCTGGCGAGCATCATCGTTGGACCAAACAGGAAAAACAGCAAAAACATATAGGGCAGGATCCGGCCGGTCTCGGATGCGATTGCGGCATCATCAACAAAGCCATAGGCGATGACATCGGCAAACAGCAGAAAGAAAATTTCGGCTGCCAGGCAATAGAAGAACGACAGGACCAGAGCCAGCTTTACACTGGCGTCCGCCCGAGCCCAGTATTGCGCGCCGAAATTGTTTCCCAAAACAGTCTGAAAGGCCATTGAAAGACCAAGCAGCGGCAAAAAGAAGAACGTCATCAGCCGTGTGGTAATGCCATAGGCGCCGACTGTTGCCTCGTAATTGTCGCCGCTCCACAATTGCAGCGAATAGATAATTGCGGCCGATGATAGCGATACACCGAGATAACCCAGGCTGGGCGGCACGCCAAGCGCAAGGTAATCGCGCCAATGGGAGCGCATCACCTTGAAAGCCAGCGTATCAAAGCTCAACGTTGAGCGGGCGAAAAACCGATAGACAATCATGGCAAACAGCGCTGTCAACTGGGCAGCGATCGTGCCGTAGGCAGATCCGGCGACCCCCCAGTCCATTTCGACGATCAGCACATAGTTGAAAAGGACGTTCAACAGAATGGTCGACAGGGATGCGGCGGTCATGAAGGCCACCCTGCCCTCGCACCGCAACAGATCGAAATACAGCATTTCAATGAAGGTGATCGGTGACAATACAATGAGGATGGCAATATAGGTAAAACCCATGAGCGCAAGAGTGTCGGAGCCCTTGGCAACCAGCTCCACAAGGTTGAAACCGAAGGACAGGAAACCGGCAATCAAAATGCCGGAGAAAATCAGCGACAGCAAAATGGCGCCCGCAAAGGCATTGCCAAGCACGGAGGATTTGGCGCCCGCGCCCAGCAAGCGCGCCATGACCGAAGAAAACCCATTGGACACGATGGTCGCCATGGCAATGAGCATCATGAAAAGCGGAAACATCAGCGTCACGGCTGTCAGCGCCTCTGCGCCGACATAGACCCCGAGGAACCAGGCATCCACAAGGGTGAACAGGCCATTTACCAGCATCACCAATATGATGGGCACGGCAGTCCTGGCAAAAACCAGCCCCAAAGATCCCGTCAGGTAGCGATTGTCGGGCTTGTCTGTCGGAAGTTCCAAGGACAGATCTGCAACCCCGGCAAGTGGTGTTTCCATTTTGGTGCTATCGATCATTCGGTATCCAACTCACGCGTTTTGGCAGACATCCATCCGCAACCGGCAATCCGAATGCGGCCTGATGGGCGACCATGCAAGATCCATGCACTTGATCAGCCATAACGTCATAAAGGCCGCACTTGGCAATTTGACGACGCCAGACAGAAGGCCTTGCTGCTCGTCTTGTTTTGCTTTAATTGTTAATTGACACCGTCAATTGACGTTGTCAACCGTTATGACAAACATTGAGGGACACTCTTGAGCAAGCCGCTTTCCGACGACGAAATCGACCACAGGCGATCAACTCTGGTTGCCTGCGCCATTACCCTTTTGGAGGAAAATGGCGCCGACGGGCTGACGCTTCGCAAATTGGCAGAAGCCGCAGGTGTCAGCCGACAGACCCCCTATCTGTATTTCAAGGACAAGTCAGACTTGCTGGACGCCATCCGCATTGCAGGATTGATCCGCCTGACGCAGGCAACCACTGCAGCGGTCGAAGAGAGTGAAAATGATGGATATATCGAACAGCTGCGGGTAGCCGGTGAAGCCTATGTGCGCTTCGGATTGGATCATCCGACGCTATACCGGATGATCTACAAACCCACCCGAGCGGAAGAGACCGTTTCTGCAGAGCTGCAAAGGGCGCTGGACGCAAACAGTCTGGTGACTGCCGCCCCCATGAAGGCAGCCTTCGACGATGGGATACTGGTGATGCCGCCGGAGCGCCTCAATCAGGTGTTCTGGGCTGCCCTGCATGGACTGATTTCCCTGCGCAACGAAGGTCTCATCGGCGATGACGCGACCTTCGTGCAGACCCTGGAAGATCTGGAAAATATTCTGGCCACGGGTTTCCTGAAAAGATCAGGCTAAAGCTCCGTCATAGATCCTTGTGTTCACGCACCGATATGGGTCTGTGCAGAAACGACTTTGGCTGCAGAAAACCCCAGCGCCGCCATCAAGGCCGCATGGACCTGACGCGCCGGAACGGCGACACCGTCAAATTCCACATCCCGCGTGGCGCAGGCATCGTTGATGACGGTGCAGGCGTAACCAAGGTCGACAGCCGCTCTTGTGGTTGAATCGATACAGACATGACTCATCGCACCACAAATCACCACCTCTTCGATACCATGCTCATCCAGCTTTACTTTAAGGTCCGTGCCGTGAAAACTGTTGGGTGCGTGCTTGAGGATCATCACCTCCGTGTCCAGCGGCTTGATGGACGCATGGATCTGCGCACCCGGCGTTCCGGCCACGAAAAACGGCGCGCTGTCCGATTGCGCTTCGTGACGCACATGCACCACCAGATCGCCTTGCGCACGGCTGTTTTCCATCAGTCGGCAAACGTTTTGCGCTGCTGCGTCCATACCTTCCAGAACCCATTTACCACCGGGGAAATAGTCGTTCTGCACATCAACAATAATCAGGGCTTTTTTGCTCATGGTTTGCTCCTCAATCTCGATCGCTTCATTGCAAGACAATATGACAAATGATACGCCTTTGATGAATTGGCAGAACTGACACATTTGGAGTTAATACTGACAAATGAACGAAGAGGCATCTTTCATCCAGATTGGCCTATTGGACTATCCCGGCGCGCAATTGGCTGCAATTTATGGATTGACTGACCTGTTTACTGCCGCCAACCGGTTCATCGCCAGGGAGCGCCATTTTCAGGTTACTCATTGGAAACCGAATGCGGCAGGCTTGGCCATGGATACCAGTTCTCCTTTGGCGAAGCCTGTTGATCTGTCCTGCATCATCATCCCACCCAGCCTGGGTCAGGCGCCGCCTCAAGATGCATCTGATCTTGTGGCAGGCTGGATCCGGCGCAACCACAAAGCGGGTGCCGTCGTTTGTTCCGTTTGCGCCGGGGCCTTTGTCCTGGCCTCGACCGGCCTGTTGCGCGGACGCACAATCACCACCCATTGGGCGCTGGATGCGCCATTTCGTGTGCGCTTCCCGGATTCGGACCTGCAGACAGACCGTCTGCTTATCAACGATAATGACATCATCACAGCCGGCGGCATCATGGCCTGGACCGACCTTGGGCTGAAACTGATCGACCGTTTTGCCGGACCTTCGACCATGCTGTCGGTTGCCCGACTGTTTCTCATTGATCCGGGTGGGCGTGAACAAAGCTACTACAGCATTTTCTCACCGGTATTGAACCATGGTGACGAAGCCATATTGAAGGTCCAGCACTGCCTGCAGTTACGGTTTAACGAAAAACTGAACATTGACATCCTGTCAAAAGTCGCCGGATTGAGTGAAAGAACCTTCCTGCGTCGGTTCCACAAGGCGACATCCCACAAACCCACCAGCTATCTGCAATTGCTCCGGGTCGGTAAAGCGCGGGAAATGCTGGAACGCACAGCGCTTTCGTTCAACGAGATTGCCTGGAAAGTCGGCTACGAGGATGCAGCGGCCTTTCGCAAGATATTCTTCAGACAAATCGGTATCAATCCAGGCGAATACCGTCGGCGGTTCAGCTTTACCAACAGCGGCGGTCAGCATGCCTGATTTGCAGGCCGACTGGCCTGCTATTTATCAAGCAGATTGATGGCTTCGCGCAATTTGTGGATATGATAGGGCACGGCCCAATTGTCGTTTGGTCCGGTGCGCACATTCATGTCCCAATATTTTGTGTGGGTGAAAAACGGTATGGAACCATTGGCCTTGCCCTCAAAATCCTGCTCCGGCAGGACAGGAATATCGAGAATGCCCTGAAGCCTTGCAACGGGTGTCGCCAGGTCAAAATGATCGGCAAGCGGTCCGGAGATGATATCGCCCCATAATACATTCTTGCTTTTCGAGTAGATATTGGTCCAGCGGGTGAAAGCAAAATGCGCGGAATGATGAGGATAGCGGAAATACTCACCATTTGTTGAACCAGCGCCCGGACGGTAGCTGAAGTGCTGATGGCCGGTCTTCTGATCCCATTCCATGGCCGGCGGACAGGTTGGCAGAATGCGTTTTTCCTGCTGCACACGCATATCGTCCTCGTCATGGGCAAGAAGAAACTCGGCGTGCGTCAGCGGCGATCCAAGGGTAATGAAATCACTGACGAGCCAGGGGCTTCCGTCGGCCTTGAGCTCCTTCCAGGCGAGATTTTGCAACCGGCGATATTCTTCGATATCCAGCGTTCCGGAATTCTCGATGGCATCCTGCAGCAACCTCTCCAGCGCATGGCGGTGCGGTTGTTTCTTGCGGGTCGATTGCCCACCCTTGTTGAGATAGTTGTTCACACGGGCGAAACTGGCCTTGAGAATATCATAGGCAACCATTGTCCCCAGGGAATGCGATACGACGATGATCCGGTCGTAATCCGTATCCCACTTGGGAAAGGGTTTCTTCGGATCATGCTTCGATGGATCAAAATCACGCACCCCCATCAGGGTTTCCAGCAGCTCAACACCCTTCTCACGAATCTCCTGGCGTCGTGCTACATTGAGTGGAGAGGCTTTGACATAGCGCGCCACATCACCGAAATATTTCAACAGAAAAACATTGACGAACAGGCCTGCAGCCAGCGCGCCCACGGTTCCCAATATCGGCCAGATCCAGCTCCAGCACAGGCTGGAGGCATCGCAGGCGCTATCGGCACATTGTCCGCTCAAACATTGGCGGATGTCGTCCATGGGCAACAACGACCAGATCATCACCAGCACACCGACAATGGTCACCAGCCATAACGCCAGCCAGGCCTTGAAAACATCCTTCGGCACGCGTTTGGGCGAGCGCCAGAGCAAGTCGCCAAACCAGGCTTTGAAGTGCTCCCAGGTCGTCCCGTGCATCAGGTGCGCCCAGTAAAACTCGTAGAAATCCGTCTTGACACCGTTCTTGGCAGACTCCGTGGTCAGACGGCGCAATTCAAAGCTGCGGTTGCGTCGATCAGGTTTGCCCCAGACGGGGTTTTCCAGGCGCTGTTGACCATTGTTGGAATCAGGGCGGTTTCGCGGAATCAGACTCTCATCGGTTACCCAGGTCGTATTCACAAATCCGCGCAAAGTGTCCATGGGCACCTGCTCGCCCATGCCATGGATGACGACAACGGCTTGCTTGCCGTGTTTTTCCTCTTTGGCACCGGGGCCAACACTTTTTTCAACTGTCGCCACACTAAGCCTCGTTCAATCGGTTTTCGCCAGGCAAATCTTGCAACAAAAATGGCGGAAAGGCAAAACGCCAATGCCTTGTCTTATCACTCTTTTTCAAGCTGTTGCATATTTGTAGGGCAGTCCCACAGGAACGCCGGGCTCCCTGCCCCCAGAAAGCGTGGCTCCATCCGGGCAGGCGCATCAGCCCAATCTGGCCAATGGCCCCTTGTTTGAAGGGCAAAACTCTGAGACCATGCCTTGAAACCAGATGCGGCCATGGTGAAATCCCGATGTTCCACAATGCAGGCCAAACATCTCTGACCAGACTGCTTGCCGCATTATTGGCGGCCGTGCTCTTTGCATCCCATTGCTCTGCGGGCGAACCCGTCCCTGTCATTGGCGACGCTCTCTTTCTGGGTTACGATCCAGGTGGCGATGCGGGCGAAAACATCAGCGGCGCGACCTGTTTCAGTGATCACGAATGCATCCTTGTTGCCGACGAGATGCTTGCCCTTCAGAAAATCAGCCTCGTGCCTGCAGGCGTGATGCCGACCTATCAGGCTGGGCCTACCTATGGCCTGTTTTTCAGCGACTATTGCACGGATATCAGCAAGAAGAAGGCCTGTGACGAGGTCGATCTCGAGGCCATTGCGCGCAACGGGCGAGGCGTTCTTGTGACCGGCTCGATGGGAAACAAGAGAAAAAGCGGCAAGAGAACCAAAGACCGCTGGTTCCTTGCGCAGTTCGTTTTGAACGAGAATGGCAAGCCGCGCCAAGGCAGCCTTCAGGTGCAATCAAGGCGAAGCCTGTTGAAGGAACTGTTTCGTAAACACCCAAGCCTCCAACCCTATCTGGAAAAGCCCCTGCAATGTGGTGGATTGAATATCGAGGGGCTGGCGACGGCGGGTGACCAGATCTTTTTCGGCCTGCGCAGCCCCTCCGGGCGCGACGAAGGCCAGGCCTATGTGGTTCAGTCTCCTGACAGCATCCTGACCGCTGCAACAAAACAAAAGGTGGAGCCAACCCGGTTGCATGTTTTGACATTCAAAGATGTTGATGGAAAACCGCTGCGCGATGTCGGTATCCGATCGCTTGAAACATTGGGAAACAGATTGCTGATCGTCACAGCTGATGCCGGCGTCTCGAAACCCAATACCAAGAAGCAGCGCGAAGACATGGTCGCGCGCTGCGCATCTGTACCAAATGGCAAAAACCTGGCAAATATTGCAGGCGGTGAACCTTTGGTGCCACGCCTGTGGATCTGGGACCCTGCGAAAGGCGATGATCCGTCGGAAATTGCTCATCTGGATGGTCTCTACAGCGATGAAAAGCTGGAAGGCATTGCAGTTCTCGGCAATCCGCTTCCCCAAGCAGATATGATCGACCTTTTGCTCGTCATTGACGGACAGAAGGACGTTCCACCTCTGGCTTTACTGCGCGGTGTTCCTGTTCCGCCTTAGATTTGCGTTGGACCAAAAACATGTCTTGATCACGACAGACAGAGTTTAATTCGTGCAGTAGTTCTTGATTGCATCATCGATATTCTTTTCAAGCGTGACAATGCGCGCGTGGTAAAGTTTGGCAAGGCAACCGGAATTGGAGCCGCAGTCGCCGCGTGATTTCAAAAACGCTTCCGCTTCATCGTGACGGTTGCCACTGGCACCCATCAAGAGCGGCATGGCCTTGTAGCCGTACCAAAGTCCGGCCATTTGCGAATCGAGAGATGACAATGTCGGATTTGCACATATGGCCACCTCATCACTCGTTGTCGCCTTGGCGCAATTGAAACTTGCCGATTGAGCCGGACTGGTGACAAACGGGGCCAAAACAAAACTTGCAGCGAAAAGGGCCGTGTTCAGACATGCGTGCAGATTCTTCATGATTTTCTCCGGTCATTGTTTGGTGGAACCAGCAATGAAAAACCCAAGGCTCAGAAGCCTTCGTTTTCCTCGCAATCAACGCCGTATTCGCGGCCATCCCATTGGATAAAACATTCGGTTTCAGCGGCGGCCTCTTCCTCAACCTCACCACCACAGGCTTTTCGAATGACGCCCATGATCAGCAATACCAGAACACTGGCGGTGAATGCGTATTGCCATCCTGTGTTCAACACTGAGAAACACTTTCAGAAGGATAAAAGCGTCTGCCATCACCATGAACCGTCTGAATCAAGTGTCCCGTAATTTTTCTCTTATTGCAATAAGGCGGCTTTGAGCCAGATACCGTCTGCCGCTACCGTCGGGCACATGCAGCATTGCACAACGCCTGATTGTCACTGTGGGTGAGAAGTGTCAGTCAGCAAGGGCGCGTGTCATGCAGACACTGAAGGGGTCGGCAAAATAGTCTGCAAATGGCGCACAGGTGACAAAACCAAAGCGATGATAGAGCATGCGCGCCGGAGCAAAGTCTTCCGTAACGCCGGTTTCAAGACTCAGCCTCTGGTATCCGCGCAATCGCGCTTCAGCAATGATTTGCCTTAAAAGCGCAGCGGCAACACCCCTGCCACGGGCGGCCTTTGCAGTGTGCATGGATTTGATCTCGCCATGCGTTGAATCAAGCTCCTTCAGGGCGCCGCAGCCCAGAAGCCGGTCCCCGTCCCACGCGGTCCAGAACGATATATGCGGCGCTCTCAATGCCTCCAGATCGAGTGCATGCACACTCTCAGGGGGGGAGACTTCCCTGGCAAAATCCAGATGAATATTCAGCAGTTCTGCAATCTCGGGTCCGCGCAGATCGTCCAGACGAATATCCATCACAACCCTCTGAATCAGTTGGATAAAGGCTCATATGAGCAATGCCTGAATATCATAGGGACCTAAAACGTCAATTTGCAAGTGCCCACCTGGCACCGCGCGCAAAGCGCGTTGAAGTACATCCAAAACCCGGAATTTTGCCAACGGAAGAAGCAATGCACTCTTATCGCTCGTACTTGGATCCTCTATATAGAGTTCATGGGACTTCCGATCGTGCACCACCCACACTACAATGCAGAACTTGCAACCGGTCACCGTTTTCCGATTGGCAAGTTTCGCCGACTTGCGGAAATACTTCTGGAAGAAGGCCTGGCCGGGCCTGCCGGATTCCATCAGCCGGATGTTTCAAAGCCCGACTGGATCACTCTGGTGCACCACAAGACCTATGTCGATCAGGTGCTAACCGGCCAATTACCGATAAAGATCACGAAGGATATCGGCTTTCCGGTTGATGAATCCCTCGTGCTGCGCGCGCTTTGCGCCTCCGGCGGCACTTTGCTGGCTGCGGAACTGGCACTTGAATTTGGCATTTCCTGCAATACGGCTGGTGGCGGCCATCATGCACGCCACCGCCAGGGCGCAGGCTTTTGCGTTTTTAACGATGTGGCGATTGCCATCCGCGTGCTGCAGCAACAGGGTAAGATCGAGCGAGCACTGGTGGTTGATTGCGATGTGCACCAGGGTGACGGAACCGCAGACATTTTTTTCGACGACCCTTCGGTCTTCACCTTTTCCATCCATGCGGACAAAAATTATCCCACGCGCAAGCGCCCCTCTGATCTCGACATCGGGCTTGCCGATGGAACAGGCGACGCGGACTACCTCTTGGAACTGCGCAACAAGCTGCCGCTCCTGATGCGCAACCACCGACCGGATCTGGTGATCTTCAATGGCGGCGTCGACCCGCACCACGATGACCATCTTGGGCGGCTCAGGCTGACGGACGACGGCCTTCAGGCACGGGATCGTTTTGTCATCGAATTGGCCCGGTCCAGTGCTGTTCCGATCGCCTGCGTGGTTGGTGGGGGCTATTCCAAAGATATGGAAATCTTGGCCCGCCGCCATGCAGGCCTGTATCGCGTAGCCGCCACCTTTGCATGATAGTGGAGGCATTCAACCAGGAGAACCAGAATTGCTCCCAGTCGGTTTACGCTCTTAGGGCCGTTGATTTACGCCTCGACAATAGAACCCCATGGCAGCCTGCGAGCGTGCATGATATTACCGCTCACGCAAGGCTACCAAACCGCAATGGCGCTGTGCAACAGGCATCGGACTGATGTGACGCAGAGAAACACGAACGCCGGCAATACCAGAAACTTGGAGACCGACATGAGCCTTTTGGCAGATATGCTTGCAACCGTATTTGACAGGCGCGCCGCCCGCATAACAACGCGCGCCTACGACGGCCGACCACTGGAAGAGATGGCCGAAGCACTCATAGTAACAAGCAGCGAAACGCAGGTGCATGGGCTTGCGAGCGCAATTCTGACGCGATTTGCCAGCCTGTCAGACGAGCAAAAACTTGGCTTTTTCAGGCATCTGTCCACTGGTATGGATATTGATCCTGCAGCCGTCCGTATTGCTTTGGATGCCTATGAAGCCACACCATCCAAGGCCACCTATCGTGCTTTCATGGCCGCGGCCGAACCCCGGCGCCAGGAGTTCGTGCGCCGGCTTAATCAGGTGCCCAATGCGACAGCAGCCCTGGTGCAGATGCGGGCCGACCTGCTGCGCCTCGGACGAAATGATGCCACCCTGGCAGCGCTTGATCTGGATTTCCGTCATCTGTTTGCTTCATGGTTCAATCGCGGTTTCCTTGTCCTGCGCCCGATCAGTTGGGAAAGCCCTGCCCATATCCTGGAAAAGGTGATCGCCTATGAGGCGGTACATGAAATTCAGAGCTGGGATGATTTGCGCCGCAGACTGGAGCCGGCAGACAGGCGCTGCTTCGCGTTCTTCCATCCGTCGATGCCGGATGAACCGTTGATCTTTGTCGAAGTTGCCCTGACCAAGGGCCGTGCGTCATCGATTCAGTCCCTTTTGAGCGAGTCACGCGTTCCCATTGCAGCCAATGACGCAGACACAGCCGTTTTCTATTCCATTTCCAATTGCCAGCCGGGTCTCGCGCAGATTTCCTTTGGCAGTTCACTGATAAAGCAGGTGGCAACCGATCTTGCCGCCGAGCTGGATGGGCTCAAGACCTTCGTGACGCTTTCGCCCATACCCGGGTTTCGCAAATGGTCTGAACAGACAGGCACACCCTGGCAAATCGATCATGCTGAACACATGCGCCGGTTGGCGGCCCATTATCTCGTCAATGCCAAGCGCGAAGACGGATTGCCCTACGATCCAGTGGCCCGCTTTCACCTCGGCAATGGCGCCGTGATTTCGGACATCTACGCAACGGCAGATAGCTCCGAAAAGGGTCTTTCCCAATCCGGCGGTGTGATGGTCAGTTACTTCTATGATCTGGCCAAGGCAACCACCAACCAGGAAAACTACATCGCCAAACGGCAAGTGAAGACGAGCCCCGCCGTGAAAACCCTTGCCGCTGCTGCTGCGGCAGCGGAAAAAAGCAAGACAAAGGAAGAGCCCGCTAAAGCCTGATTGGCTTTATGATCACCTGTGAGGTTGGCCACGCTGCGTTTCGGCCTTTGTCCAAGGCCGCACCCTGTGCCAAAGTGTTCAATCGGGAGCCATGGCAATGGCCCGGATTTCCATCAGGCCACCGGGCACGATCAGCTCGCTGACACCGATGGCCGTCCAGGCCGGATAGGGTTCGAGAATATAACGATCTTTTACCCGCATGAAGCTTTCCATGTGCTGGCTGATATCGACATGATAGGTGGTGATCTCCACCAGATCTTTCAAAGACGCGCCAGCTTCCTTCAGGATGGCGCCAAGCGCTTCAAACGCCGTGGCAAACTGGGCCTCCGGATCACGAACGGCCTGTAGCGCGGCGATCGGCGCCTCATCGGCCTCTTTCAGCGTTGCACTGGCGCCTTTTAGCGCCTCCTCACCGGGAGAGGCACCGTCCGGACTGGTTCCGATGATGCCAGAACAATAGATCATGCCATTGGCCACCACGGCTGGGGCAAAATGCCAGTTTTCATAAACGTCTTTCAGTGGCTTCGGCACAATGGTCTTGCGCATATCCGTCTTCCTAAAGTTTTTTGTTTTCTCCGGATCGAACCAATTCAGGCGAACCGGATCAGCGGTCATTCCGGATTTTGCTTCAGGCTATCGGCACCCTGATTGAACAGGACCGAATTGTTCTGCGCATTGTGTTTACCGCGATTCTGACTGTCCTTGTGCAGCGCGACACCGCGGCGCACGGCTGGCCGATCCTTGATGCGGCCACGCCAGGCCGAAACATTGGGAAACGCATCCAGCGAAACGCCAAGTGGCCGGGCAATCAACACCCAGGGAAAGCAGATCATGTCGGCGATTGAATAGGTGCCCAGAATGAAGTCTTTGTCATGCAATTGCCGTTCCAGAACCGCAAGATTACGCTCATATTCGCCCTTATAGCGTTTCAGTCCATAGCCCTGACCTTCGGGCGCATAATTTGAAAAATGGCTGAGCTGGCCACCCATTGGACCCTGATTGGCTGCCTGCCAGAACAGCCATTCAAGCGTATTTTTTTCACCCATCACACCGGCTGGCATGAACAGTCCTGTCTTGCGGGCCAGATAAAACAGAATTGCCCCGCTTTCAAACACGCTGACGGCGTCACCTTCCACCTCATGATCGACGATCGCCGGCATCTTGGCATTGGGGCTGATCTTCAAAAACGCTGGCGCAAACTGCACGCCTTTGGCCAGGTCCATCAGATGCGTGGTGTAATCAAGACCGCACTCTTCCAGCATGATGGACACTTTCCAGCCATTGGGTGTCGGCGCATAATAGAGATCGATCATGTTGCCCCATCACGGATAAATTTCAGCGGCACAATGGCTGCACCACCCTCATTCTGCGGCACCGGATGCTGGCGCAGTGGTGTCCAGTTCCCGGACAATCCGTTTTTCTTCCGATACCCGCGATTTACTGAGACCGGCCAGAAGATTGTAGGCGACCGGCGTCAGGAACAGGGTCGAGAAGGTTGCGAACCCGAGGCCACCGACGATTGTCCAACCAAGCGCGATGCGCGACTCAGCGCCCGCGCCGAAGGCCAGTACCAATGGCAGGCCGGCAAAGACCGTCGAAATCATCGTCATCATCACCGGTCGCAGCCGACGCATGCAGGCGCCCTCGATCGCCTCACGCACCTCTAGCCCCTGCTCTCGCAACTGGTTGGCAAATTCGACAATCAGAATACCGTTCTTGGCCATGATCCCGACCAGCAGGATGATGCCGATCTGGCTATAAACATTCAGGGTTCCACCGGTCAGACCGATGGCCACAACCGCAGCGGCAACCCCCACCGGCACTGTGACCAGAATAATGATGGCACTGACGAAGCTTTCGAACTGCGCGGCAAGAACCAGCAAGACCACAATAATGGCAAAGATGAAAACCATGCCCATGCCGGCAGATGTCTCTTCAAGCAGGGCTGCTTCCGCCAGCAGGGTGATCTCAACACCGGCGGGAAGAATCTCCTGGCCTGTGCGACGCAGGTCCTGCACGGCAGTCTCGATGCTGTAACCGTCAGCAAGTGGCACGCTGATCGGCACAGCGCGCATTTGCGCTTCTCGGGTCAGTGAGGGAGCCACCGCCTTTTCCGATATCTGGATGATCGTCGATAGTGGCAACATGCTGCCATCACCAGACCTGACAAACAGATTTTCAAGGTCACCGGGGTCGTTCAAAGGTTGACCGCCCAATTTCATCATCACCGGTATGGCAGAATCGTTGCGGTGAATTTCCGCAATTTCACGTCCGTCCAGCGCAATATTGACAAAGGACGCAGCGTCTTCAAGGTTGATACCCAGTTCCCGGGCACGGTCGCGATCAACGGTCACCGACAATTCGGCCTGGGTTGTGTCGTAGCCAATATCAAAACTGCCAAGACCGGAATATTTCGCTTCCATCGCGCGGGTCAGCGCAATTGCCGCATCGGACAGGACATCGTAGTTCGAGCCGGTCAGGGCAAAGCTCAAACCGGAGCCGCCACCGCGAATGCCCAAAGTATTGGGTTGCCGCGCAAAAGCGCGCACGCCCGGGATCTGCGCGATCTTCCGGTTGATATCACCAACGATTTCAGACTGATTGCGGTCGCGCTGCTCCCATGGGGCAAGGCGCAGGATGATAAAACCGGAATTGGACGAGCGCAGACCGACGATGCTGAAAATGGAATCCACCTCTCCGGTTGCCATCAGTTCGTGGCCGATATTTTCCAGCTGTTTCATCTTGTCATTTGCATAATTCAGGTCACTGCCCTGCGGCAGCAAAACCATAATCGGTATCCTGCCGCGATCCTCGCGTGGCGTCAGTTCTCTCGGCAATTTCTCGAACATTCCATAGGAAAAGGCTGCAAAGACCACGCTGATAATGATCACCACCAGGGGCGCAGCCAGTGCACCGCGCAGAATCACCTGATAGACCCGCGCGAATGCCATGCCGATGCGCGCGACCAACCCCGGCTTTGCATCCGCGTTGACGCTGCCGACAAAACGCGAAGCCAGCATGGGTACCAGCGTCAGGGCAACAAAAGACGAAATGGCCACCGCAATGGCCAGCACAAATCCAAATTCCGAGAAAAGTTGCCCGACTGTGCCGGGCAGGAATGAAATCGGGATGAACACTGCGGCCAGGGTTGCCGTTGTTGCAATGACAGCGAAGAAGACTTCCCGTGTGCCCCGGATTGCAGCAGCGCGGGCACCCTCGCCCCGGTTTCTGCGACTGACAATGTTCTCCAGCACCACAATGGCATCATCAACCACCATGCCGGTTGCCAGCAGCAGGGCCAAAAGTGTCAGAATGTTGAGGGAAAAACCCACCAGCCAGATACAGGCAACCGTCCCGATCAGTGCAACCGGTATGGTCAAAGCCGGAATGATTGTCGCCGCGATGGAGCGCAGGAACACGAAAATGACAAGCACGACAATCGAAGTGGATATCAACAAAGACAGCAGCACCTCCTCTATCGCAGCCCCGATGAAGACGCCATCATCGGAGGTGATGCGCAGGTCAATGCCATCGGGGATGATCGGCTGGAGTTCAGCCACGGCCTTTGCTATGCCGTTGGAAATTTCCAGGACATTCGATTGCGCCTGTCGCAGGATGCTCAGGCCCACGCCTGTCTTGCCATCGGCCCGCAGATAAGATGTGCGTTCATCCGGCCCAAGAGATACATGGGCAATGTCGCCTATCCTTGTGTTTCCGTCGATGCGCAGCCAAGTGATATCCGCAACGGATTTCACATTCATATCTGTTCTGACCAGCATTTCGCTGTTGCCCGATTCCAGTGATCCGGCAGTGGGATTGCCCGTGACACGCTCAATGGTGCTTTGCACATCGGCGGGTGACAGGCCGCGGCTGGCAAGAGAAATCATATCCAGATCAATATGGAAAACAGGTTCGCGGTCTCCATAGACATTGACACTGGCGACACCCGGAACGGCAGACAGCCGATCGACAATCTGATCATTGACGATCAGCGTCAGGGCTTCAATGGACAATGAGTCCGTGGTTGCGGCAAGACGCATGATCGGATCATCATCATCATTGGCCTTCACGACAATGGGCGCATCAACCGTATCGGGCAATTTTCGCGATTCCGCGCTGACCGCATCCCGAAGATCGGTCGCAGCATTATCGATGTTCACAGAGGGTGAAAATTCCACCGTTATCCGGCTCGATCCGTAACTGGATTGCGAAGAGACCGCAGAGACGCCGGGCGTTCGTGCGGCCGCAGCTTCGAGAACAGATGTCACTTCCGTATCGACACTTTCTGGCGTTGCGCCAGAATAGGTCGTGCGGATGGTGACAACCGGCCTGTCAGTGCTTGGCAGTTCGCGGATCTCCACGGCGAAAATCGCCGCGAGCCCGGCCATGACGACAAGCAGATTGATCACGATCGCAAAAACAGGACGGCGTACACACAGAGCAGGCAGGCCCTTCAGTTCTTCAGACAATGCAGACATGTCCTTTACCTTTTCCTATTGCGCCGCTTCGGTGGCGTTTGACTTCCCCGCCGCTGGTCCTTTGCCTCTTTCATCAGCCGTTCGGAACGGCTGACCGGGCCGCACCGATTGCGTACCGTCGCTGACAACCATATCGCCCGCGCTGATATCGCCATTGATCAGCACCCGGTCGCCCTGACGTGAGACTATGTTCACGTCGACCCGCTTGACCCGGTCTGCATCTGCTTTCCAGACATAGGAGCCATCACGGTCCCATAGAACGGCCAGGGCCGGTACTGCCGAAAAGTTCTGTCCGGGAAACGCCAGTGACACTTCGAACGACATGCCCGGCCGGATCAGGTCATCTTCATTGGCAATCGTACCCTGCACGGTCAGGGTGCGAGAGGTCGTATCGATGCGGCTACCCATGCCGCTGACCTTGCCCTGTAGCGTTCTGCCGGGCAAGGCTGGCGAGACCAGCTCCATTGTCTGTCCATCACCCACGCGATTGGCGAAGCGCTCCGGCACCCGGAATTCGACAATAAGGGTGCGGCGCTCGTCCAGTGTGGCAATCAGGGTCGTCGGGCTCACGGCATCGCCGACACCGACATCAATCAGGCCGATTTCACCGGCAAAGGGCGCCCTGACAGTGCGCCTCTGGAGAGCGTCTTTTGCCTCCTTGAGGTCGAGGCGCGCCTTGGAAAGGTCAGAAATGGCATTGTTGAGCTGAACACTTGAAACGGTGTTGGATGATGCCAGCGTCTGAAATCGCGCCACCTGCGCTTCTGCATCGGCGACGGACAATTGTGCGCGCTCCACAGCAAACGTCTGCAGATCATTATCAAGCTGGACAATGATGTCACCTTTGTTAACTCTCTGGCCGGCACGAACGAGAATTGTCCTGACATGTCCTGTTGCTTCCGGGAACAGCGTTGTTTTTTCAATTGCCTGTGCTGTCCCCACGGATTTGACCCGGTCGTCACTGACAATCGTTTCAACCTCGGCAAGCACCACCAACGGAGCCGGACGGTTGCGCCTGTTTGGTGCGCCCGGTTGTGTGGTCGCAGCCTCCCCTGGAAGCATGGCGGCAAGCTTGTCTCCGAAAGGCAGGATTGATGGCGAGAACAAAACCAGCCCAACGGTTGAGACCGCCAGCACAACCAGGGACAATAAGGCCTGTTTCCAAAATGACATTCTGTAAATCCGTTTCAACACAACCCAACGCATCGCCATAGGTAGCGCATTTCTCCAGCAATCCCAGTACAATATTTGTAAGAAAGTGTAACGCTGAATCGATGCTGACGCCCTATGTGAAATACAATCCCCAGTATAGACTTTTGTCCATATAATTGCTATATTTAGACAAAAGGGATAACCCATGCTTCAGGCGATCCAGCGACAGAAATCAACCAACGATGCGGGCTATAGCGCCGACCAGACACAGGCCATGCAGCGCACGGTCATCAATATCTTTTCGCGCTGGGGTGTGAATGACCACGATGCTGCCATTTTGCTCGGCGGCATTTCAGCCAAGACCTTCCGGCGCTGGAAAGATGGAGACTATGGTCGGGTGGGCCGGGATCTGGCCGACCGGATGTCCAACATATTGGGCATTCACAAGGCTTTACGGGCAATTTATCGCGATGCGGCGCGCGGCTATCAATGGATCGCAGCCCCCAATGAGGCCTTTGGCGGTCGCTCCGCCCTTGATATCATGCTGGATGGGGGCATGGCGGATATAAGGCGTGTTCGCCTTTATCTGGACAGCGTGCGCGGTGGATGGTGATCGTACCCAGACGTCAAACCAGCTGGCCAACGACCCATCGCCTCATATTGTCACAATACCCGCCAATCGACCTTTTTGACGATGTGGCCGACCCGCATGACTGGGAATTGCTCGCCGCCGCCGAGGCGCTGAGCAATCCCCGGATCTATGAAGAAATCGGCGACCTGTCGCTGGTGCCGCCCCATCGGCGTCTTTCGGGTGAAGGCGCGTCCTGGGTCATGGCTGCCTTTACCCATACCTCACCGGACAGGCAATCACGCTTCAGCGATGGCTCCTACGGGATCTATTATGCCGGTGACAGCTTGGAAACCGCTTTTCACGAGCATGCTTCTCACATGGCGCGTGAATATCGCATGACCGCACAGGCGCCTGGCTGGATCAGCGAAGTGCGCCAGCTCATCGGAACCATCGAAGCCGAATTGCTTGACATTCACGGCAATGGTTTTTCCGACCTTCTGGACAAGGACGATTACACATCCGCGCAACTGTTCGGTGCCGCTCAAAAGGCCAATGACGAAAACGGCATCCTTTACCCCAGCCAGCGGCGGGCGGGCGGTTCATGCATTGCCGCACTCTTCCCGAACGTGGTCACGCCGCCCATTCAAGGTGGGCACTACGCCTATCACTGGAGCGGCGACACGATTGACTACATTCGCCGTCTGGGGGATGCGCCCGAGACCTTTGAAATCTCACTCTGACACAGGCCACTCAAATGCCCATCCCGCCAAGCAATGCAATCGTGTATCGACGGCCTTAACGTCACATGACCGCTGCACTGGCTGAGGTGAGATGTGCAGCGATGGACCCACTCATTCCGGACTGATGGTCAGATTTTCGAACGGTGTGGTCCAGCGACAGACGAAGCCATCAGGATCATAACTGACCTCCACATCTGCACTGAGGTCGGCAGACAGAACCCTTTGAATCAAATGGGAGCCAAAGCCCTTGCGTGAAGGCGGACTGACCTTGGGACCCAGCGTTTCCTGCCACTGAAAATCGAAAACGTCCGCACCATCACCCATTCGTTCGCCCCAGCTGATTTCAACCTTGCCGGTATCGTTGGACAATGCCCCATATTTGGTCGCATTTGTCGCCAGTTCATGAACAGACAGGGCGAGAGACAAGGCCTGTTTCGACCCAAGAGCTGTTTCCTGTCCGATGATGGAAATCCGCTTCGATCCGCCCAACAGGTAGGGCGCCAGTGCTTCTTCCACGACCTGCCGAATGGATGCCGTTGAATCGGGCGACGCCGTCAAAATATCATGCGCCTTGGCAAAGACCGAAAGACGCGCGTGAAAAGTTTGCAACGGAATTTCGTTGCCGGAACCACGCAATGTCTGGTTTGCAATGGCGCCGACCATGGCCAGCGTGTTCTTTACCCGATGTTTGAGTTCCCCATTGATCAGGCTCAAATGGCGCTCTGACTTCACATGGTCCGTGACATCGGTACCTTCCACGAAAATACCCGAAATACTGCCATCAGCTTCAACAATGGGCTGATAGATGAAATCCAGAAAGGCATCCCTGGGCTGCTCATCGGATTTGTGTTTGATACGAATGGGCGTGCGTTTGCCAATAAAGGGCTTGCCTGTTTGCAGAACCTCGTCCAGCAATTCAAAATACCCCTGACCACCGGCCTCGGGAACAGCCTGCCGCACCGATTTCCCAATCAGCTCCCGATCCCCGATCAATTTTCGGTAAGCCGCATTGGTAAGTTCGAAGACATGGTCAGGACCGCGCAGAATCGCCATGAAACTGGGAGCCTGCTCGAAAAGCAATTCCAGACGCATGGCCTCGTTTTGAAGCGCTACCCGCGCCAGATGCTGGTCCGTTACATCGTTGCAGACGACCAATACGCCGCCAACCCCATCTTCAATGTCAATAGGTCCGTAGCTGTAGGTCCACCAGACATTTTCCTTGCGTCCATGGCGGGTAACCGGCACCAGGCGATCCTCATCCCAGGTCGATCCCTTGCCTGACAGCACATAGTCGATTTGCGGGCCGATGATGGGCCAGATTTCATCCCAACACTCCTTGCCCCGGCCTCCAAGAGCGCTCGGATGGCGTTCCGGCCCCATGGTTTCAGCATAGGCATCATTGTAGAACTGGATGAGGTCCGGCCCCCAGAAAATGAACATCGGATGGCGCGTATTCAAAATGAGCCGGACCGTAACGCGCAGGCTTTGCGGCCATTGACCGGGATCGCCGAGCGGCGTTTTCGACCAGTCATGCGCCCGTATCAACGCGCCCATCTCTCCGCCATGGGCCAGAAAATCAAAATTATTGTTTGAAATATTCATGACCAATCCTAATACACGATTGGTTTTCATACACCACCGTATTTGTCGGTTCGCGCATATATTGAAGCAGGGATCTTTTGTCCCGCCGTCAATCCCCCTTCAGGCACGACACAGGGCCAACCGATGCGGGATCGGACTTCAGTTCCAGTAACAGGAGTACGCGCAATATGTGACTTGTCGGCAGACCACATTTCATGGCTTTGGCCGTGGTCCGCAATTGCCACAAATCAATGGTGTCGAAAGCGTCAAACAGCGCCGCTCCCCGCTCGACCAGATGCGGCTGCTCTATCAACAGCGCAGACACGGCTCCCATTGTGTCGCCGTATAATTGTCTGTCGTTGCCTTGCGATTCCACAATCAAACGCAAAACCAGACCGAGATGCGCTTCACCAAATGTCCTGCCGATGCGCCGCAGCGTTGCCGGCGCGTAACAGGCGCGGGCATCGCGTATTTTTGCATAGTGACGCGAACCATCAGACAGGCGAACGCCGCATTGACGCGCGACCTTGTGAATGTCGCATGGATGCCGTTTGGTCGCCGTCAACCCAGCAGCCCCAACCGGCCCGCCGCCTCACGGCAACTCATTCCTGCAATGAGATATTGGATATATTGATGCTCAAGGGACCGGGGCACGTCAAAACCGCGCCGTATTCTTTTATAGGCGATGAGATGCTGACCACAGGACGATGCAGGTTTGTTTCCAGATACCGTGTGTGCCGGCATGGCAAGCTGCCCTTTGCGCACATTGTGACGGCTGGCCAGCTTGCGGATATAGGTATCATCGACGCAAAACTGATCGGCAAGATCTGACGTGCTCTGCCCTGCTGCATAAAGCTGCAGCATCGTTTCCTTCTGTTGCAAGTCCAGGCGGCTGCGCCTGCCGCGTGGTTTGTTTTTCTTATCCAGTATGAATACGGGCGGATGGTTTGTTTGATCTGTCATGACAGGACCTGTCCGGATTGCTGGTTTCTGGTTCAGGGAAAGGCTTGGCTTGTGTCCTAAGGGTCGCAAAGGCGATCCGGCCGCATGTCAGAGGGACCATCCAACAGGGTGACGCGCGCAACTGAAACGCGCTTGTGCCCCCAATCACTGTCGCCGTTGCCAGATGTCGGCTCACCAAAATCAACGACGCGGCGCCACACCCGTTCAATCCCCAGTTCTCGAGCTTCTTGACGCGGCGCATCACGATCCCACAGATGTTCAACCAGACTGCTTGTTCCTGTTTTGTTCTCTTTTTGATTGACCGTCAGAAAGGACAAGGAATATCTTTCAAAAGCGGCACATTGGGCGATGTCGTCGTCGTCGACTTCGGCATTGGAGCTTTGGCTTGCAATCCGGTTCGTGGCGCTGTCAGACATGGCGGTCACTTTCAAAAATGAGCGATTGAAGGATATTTGCAAATTATTCCATTTTGGTATATACGTCAATGCAATATACCATTTTGGTCTATTTTGAGTGTACCCACCTGTGGAAAATGACACCTTGAACAAAACGGATCTGCCATGAGCACAATCAGGAAGCTGCGGGAAATGCTGGGGTTGACCCAGGCCCAATTGGCGAAAAATGTCGCCACGTCACAGCCTCAGATCAGACGGCTTGAGGCTGGCGAACGGCAATTGACCAAGGATTGGGCCGAACGACTTGCCCCTCACCTCGGTACGACGGCATCCGAGTTGATGTTCGGTGAGGAATCGCCTGCCTTGCCGGATAATCCGGCTTTGAAAACCAGCCAGTCCGCAAATCAGAAGCCTGTCAATCCGGAACCGGCGAATGCGCGTCTGGGAGAACTCTTGCCGGAGTTGCTTTCAAAACTGCCTGTCTATGGTCAGGCCGTTGGCGGTATCGATGGAGAGTTTGTCATGAATGGCGAGCGTCTGGAAGATGTGTTTTCACCCCCCAGCCTGTCAGCCGTTATCGGTGCCTATGCAGTTTATGTGTCCGGCGAATCCATGGAACCACGTTATTTTGATGGTGAGATCGTTTATGTGAATCCGGCCAAGCGGGTTCGTCGCGGTGATTTTGTCGTTGCGCAAATTCAGTCGGAAGAACACGGTTCCAAACTGGCTTACGTCAAACGTTTTGTGCGATGGAATTCAACGGAACTGGTGCTCTCCCAGTACAATCCCGAAAAGGAGCTGCGTTTCGCGGCAAACCATGTGGTGTCCGTGCATCTGGCTGTCATGGGCGGAGCCGTGTAGTTAACATTCAAGTGATATTGAATGACGCAAGCAAGCCGGATACAACTTCTGGTTCCGTCATACGTTTTCTTCCATTCGATCGATGTGGCGCTCGCCACGGAGAACCGCTCATGCCGATCATTGCCGCTGCAGCAGCTCTTGGCGCCTCCTTTTGTTGGGCGGCAGGGGCGCTGTTGGCCCACCGGCCGGCAACATTGCTCGGCTCATTTGGCCTGGCGCGGATGCAACTGGTATGGGCGTCTGCGATCCTTGTCATCATCGTGACACTCCAGAATGGCTGGCAGAGTGTTGTCTGGTCACAGTGGCCCGCCTTTGTCATCACCAGCTTTGTCGGCGTCGTCGGAGCCAATCTTGCCATGTTCGCGTGCCTGCGCCGCGGCGGCCCGAGGCGTGCGCAATTGATCGTCTCGATGAATGCTCCCATCGCCGCCGTACTGGGCTATATCTTCCTCGGCGAAATCATCACCGGCCAAAAACTATATGGCGGCGCCATGGCCCTGGCAGGCATGATATTGGCCATTTTGTTTGGCGGAAATTCCAGCGACAAGATGGAAGACATCCATGGATCGACCGCCCTTATGATCGCGTTTGGATTGTGTGCTGCTGCGGGCAATGCCATAGGGCTTGTCATACTCAAGCCCGCCATGCTGGCCGGCACCGACCCGATTGCGGTCAACGCCCTGCGAACCGCTGGTGGCGCACTGATCGTGGCCACGCTGGCGCTGATCCCCATGCGCGCATTCGCCCCCGTCATCCTCAAGCCAGGCACGGGCCTGAGACTCCATGCTATCGCGCCGGGAATTCTGGGATATGTCATCGCCGTCAGTCTGCAGCTCTACGCCGTGCGCTGGCTGGATACAGGCATCGCGGTCATTCTGGGATCTGCCGCACCCGTTATCATGCTGCCGATGATCTGGATGATCACCGGAAAACGGCCGCGCGCGCTGGCATGGTTCGGCGCCTTTCTTGCCTTGGCAGGCACCAGTCTGATCCTGACGCATTGAGCCTGAAATGCGCTCGACGTGAGGCGCGCCTCAGAAATCAGTAGCCACGCCACCTTCCCGCTTGCGTCGTTCCACGAATTCGCGCAGTTCTTCAGCCACGGCTGAATCGAGGACCGGTGGTTCATATTCAGCCAGCCGCTGCTTCCAGATACCGTTGGCCTTTTGCATGGCTGTTGGCTCTCCTGCTTCCTGCCAGCTTTCATAATTGCGCCAGTCGCTGAGGATCGGCGCATAGAAAGCATCCTTGTAGCGCTCCTGGGTGTGGGCGGTTCCAAAAAAATGGCCGCCTGGCCCGACATCGGCAATCGCATCGACACCCAGTTCCGCATCATTAAATTTCAGCGGTTTCAGGAATTCGGCAACCATCTGCAAAAGATCGATGTCGAGGATCAGTTTTTCATAGGAGCAGCACAAACCGCCTTCCATCCAACCTGCGCCATGCATCAGCATGTTGCCGCCGCTATTGACGGCTCCCCAGAGAGAAAAGACCGATTCATAGGCCGCCTGGGCATCCACGGTATTGGCCGCACACACATTGGACGTCCTGTAAGGGATACCGTAACGGCGGGCCAGCTGACCGCCAATATGCTGCGCCTTCATATATTCCGGCGTACCGAAGGCCGGGGAGCCGGATTTCATGTCAACATTGGAGGTGAAGCCGCCATACATGGCCGGGGTGCCGGGATTGACCATCTGACTGAAGGCCAATGCTGCCAGCGCTTCAGCATTCTGCAGCACCAATGCGCCGGGGATCGTCACGGGCGCCATGGCGCCCGACAGCGTGAACGGCGTGATGACGACAGGCTGGCCCATCGTGGCCATGTCGATAACGCCCTGCATCATCGGAATATCGAGTTGCAAGGGCGAATTGGTATTGATGATGGTGAAAAGCGATGGCTGGCGGCGCAATTCGTCCTGCGTCAGCCCATGGGCGATACGGGTCATTTCCAGCGCATCGGCAATGCGGTCCTGACCAAGCGAATAGGCATGATAGACCTTGTCGGTCAGCGTTATGAAATCGGATATGCAATCAAGATGGCGAATAGAGGGATGGATATCTGTCGGTTCGACCGGATAGCCGCCGAGTGCCTGGATGATCGGGTGGATTTGCGCCAGCTTCAGGAAATTGCGGAAGTCATCCTGCGTCCCGCTTCGTCTCCCGTGATCGAGGCTGGAGGAATTGGGCGCGCTGGCCATCATGCAGAAAATCATTTCATTGCCGCCCACCGTCAGATTATGGGCCGGATTTCTGGCATGCAGGGTAAATTTTGTTGGAATGTTCGATATGCACTGCATGATCAGTGCCGGGTCAAATCGAACCCGTGTCTGACCTGGCATCACATCAGCACCGGCTTGTTTCATGATGGCGCGCGCGCCATCATGCAGAACATTGATGCCTGTTTCACTCAGGACGCGCATGGACGCGTCATGAATCTGCTGAACAGCCTCCTGAGATGCAAGATCAACCGGTGGATAGGAGCGCACGGATTGACCAAAAGGCCGGATCGCTGCAATGCCACCGCGCTTTGCTTCTCTACCGCCACGGCGACGCGCTGAGCTGACTGCAGCGCCCAATACCCCGGGAGAAAGTGTCGTCATGCTCAAGACCTCCAGATATGCAAATTCGCAAACGCAGGTTGGTCTTTCCAGCCTGTTCATCGCCGGGTAACTCATATACGCACTGAAAATATTCAGGCTTCAACCGGTGTGTCAGAACGTCTGTGATGTCAATACTCTGCGTGGCCACACCGGCACATTAATGCTTCCGGCGCGCCATTAGGACCTCTGATACAGAGGCCTGGGCAAGGTATGTACTATGATCAAATGTTCATTGCGGTCTTCTGCCGCAAAGCAGGTCAGACTGATCTCTGAGTGCCCTGGTCATATGTTCGTTAAAGGCCTTCACCCGCGCAGCACCGCGGATATCGGCATGGGTCAGCACCCAAAGTGCGGTCTGCATTTCGGCTATGGGTTGCGTGACACGCACAAGTTTTTCCGATTGATCGCCAAGACAGCATGGCAGGACCACCAACCCTGCCCCGGCGGTCGCAAAATTCTCTATTGCCACAAAACTATCCGCCTTGATGGCAATGGCCTCGGGCGGCACATGGCGTTTCATCCAGTCCCCCACCGGGGATGCCGCCAGCGTATCGCCAATACCAACCCAGCGCATCCGGGAAAAATAGTCGGCTTGCGCTTGTGAAGAAACGGGTTCGCCTAACGATGGGGATGCATAAATGGCAAATGCGACATCGGATACCCGCTGACCGACAAGCGTGTCCGGTGGTTTTTTTGAAGCGCGAATGGCAACATCAGCGTCCTGCCGCGTCAGGTTGAGACGCGAATTGGTGACGGATACATCCACGTGTATTTGCGGGTGAAGAGCGATGAAACTGTTGATGTGAGGTGCAAGCACCGCCTTTAAAAGAGTATCCGTTGATGTCACAGTCAGCCGTCCTTCGAGTCGCAAATCGCGGCCGAGAATGTCCCGGTTGATGCCTGCAACGCATTGTTCAATCTGCCGTGCGGCTTCGACCACGGCAGCGCATTCAATCGTCGGGGCGTATCCGGACTGGCGACGCTCAAACAGGCGTATTCCGTTATCCAACTCAAATCTGTTGATGGTCCGCAGGACGGTGCTGGCATTGACGCCAAGGCGCTCAGCGGCCGCCACTGCCGATCCACTATCGGCAACGGCCATCACAAAACGGAAAATATCCCAGTTCAGGTTCTGCATATTTGCAGATTGAATATGCAAAACCTTGCATTGTCGACTGTTTTCGCATTTTCTATTATCATTAGAGTCATTCCAAATCTCTCCTCCAGCGTATATCGTTGCAGATGGGGTGTGGCTTTGAATATGAGACAACTCTATGCGCTGGCTTCGGTATATGGTTTGACTGCGGCCTTGAATCTGATCCTAAACAGGAGAACGCTATGAAACGTGCAATCATCATGGGTATCATCATCTCGACAGGTTTTGCTGGCGTTGCGCTTGGCGGCGACAATCCCATTGCAGACCGCAAGGCAATCATGAAAAACACCGGCGCTGCTGCGGGTGCTGGCGGTGCCATGCTCAAGGGCGAAGTTGAATTCAATCTTGCTGCTGCCCAGTTGGTATTGCGCACGATGAACAGCACGGCACATGCTGTGACCTATCTTTTCCCCGAAGGCTCCGAGACAGGCATGGAAACAACGGCGGCGCCTTCCATCTGGTCCGACCCCGCAGGTTTTCAGGCAATTGCCGACAAGATGGCAGCCGATTCCTCGGCCAAAGTCACCGATATGGACAGCTTCAAGGCAGCCTTTGGCGCCACGACGGCCAGTTGCGGCGCATGCCATCAGGGATATCGTATTAAAAAGAACTAGAGTATTTCACAGGTGAATAGCCGATCAATGTTTCGATCATTGGACGGATGGAAATCTGCAAGAGCGATGCGTGAAACCCTTCGGTTCCGCGCATCGCTTTTTTATGACCGGATCAATCCTGGTATGCAGAACCGGTTTTAAAAGCACACAGATGCGTCTGCATTTCCATCTGCCGAAAATGAAAATAGTTCTGCCTTTCGGCTTGTGGTCAAAATCGCCATACGTTATATCATTACATATTCGTGTAACAACATAACAAACATGGTGGTTGTCTCCTCAATGAAAACACCTCACGCAGCGCTGATCGCATCCGGCTTTTTTCTCGCCACTTTGGCGCCTGCGAGCGCACTTGCCCAAACACCCCTGAAAGTCGTCGCCTCCATCAAACCCATTCACTCTCTTGTGGCTGGCGTGATGCAGGACATCGGAAAGCCGGAACTGATTGTTGATGGCGCATCGTCTCCGCATACCCACCATTTGCGCCCGTCCCAGGCGCGCGACATTCAGGCCGCGACCATGGTCTTCTGGATGGGCCCGCATTTGGAGGCTTTTCTGGACAAGCCACTGCATACCCTTGGCCAGAGCGCAACGATCGTAGCCCTGTCTGAAGCGTCCGGTCTCAATACATTGGAACTGCGCGAAGGTGGTGCCTTTGAAAGCCATGACCATGACGAGGCTGATGGGCATGACGAGACAGAGGGGCACGAAGCGGCAGAAGAACATGATGAAGGCGACGATCACGAGGCGCATGCATCGCACGAGCACCACGAAGAGGAAACAGACCTGCATAGCTGGCTTGATCCGGAAAATGCCAAAGAGCTGGTTTCTGAAATTGAAAAATCGCTATCCGCCGCTGACCCTTCCCATGCAAAGCAGTATCGAGACAATGCAATTGCACTGACTGCGCGGCTTGATGAACTCACCAAACAGGTAGACATGATGCTGGCGCCCGTCAGGGATAGACCATTCGTCGTTTTTCACGACGCATACCAATATTTTGAAAAGCGTTTTGGTCTGTCGGCCGCCGGCTCCATCACCGTTAGCCCGGACGTCATTCCCGGAGCCGAGCGCGTTGCCGAAATACAGGCCCGGATAAAACAGCTGAACGTCACATGCGTATTTGCCGAGCCTCAGTTTGAGCCAAAGCTCATCTCTGTTGTCATGGAAGGTTCAAACGCCCATTCCGGGGTGCTGGATCCACTGGGTTCGCAGATCGAAAATGGTCCTGATCTCTATTTCACACTCATCCAGACCATGGCGCAGAATGTGCGCGACTGCCTGTCTGATACCGATTGAGCACTGGGCCAACGACAGATGGGATGAAATCTAGCCAATGCGGCCCGGTTTCATTCCCAGGACCAGCTTGTCAAACACTTTGGCGGCAGCCTCTGCCTTGCGGATGACATTGTCCTTGTTCTTGTCCAGACCGATGTTCTGGTCATAGGCTCTGGTGTCTTTTTCAAAAAGAATGAAACCTTCCGGCTTTCCGACAGCCGCCGGCCAAAGAACCGCCATATAGACATCGCTCAAAGTCTGGAGCGGCTTGTTGCCCACTGACATTCTGAAATAGAGCTCGACGAAATCCAACTGCTCCAGGGCCGTCATTCGGGCGAGTTTGGCCGTCGTGGTGTTGAGCGCTCTTGCCGTGCTGGGCATGAACTGGATAAGCCCCGTCGCGCCGCTACCGGCCATGTTTTTTACATCAGGGCTGAATTTGCCGCCGGTTTCAAAGGCCATGACTGCCATCAGGTGATCCGGGTCGCATTGCAATCGCTTGGCGATGGCCCGCACTTTCGTCTTGAATTCAGGCCCGTGTTTTTTGTCCGTCACAGATCCCCAGGCAATCTTGCCGTCGTCCGACGGCGGCCCCGACGTATCCCTCACGTCTGAACTGACGGGGCTTGCCGGAGAATTGCTGTTTTCGACATATCCGGAACCACCGGATATGGCATCGTCAAAGTCGAAAATCGGCAATGTCAATCCGAGTGCTTCCGCCGTCTCGGGACCGACAATACCGTCATCGGCGTTGTCGCCAAAGGCCTCGGTCTGGAAGTCGATGACAGCCTGAAATGTACCGGGTCCGAAATCTCCGTCTGCCACCATTTGCCGAGACAGGCGTGTTGCAAGGGCCCGCTGCAATTGCATAACCAGCGGCCCTGCCGACCCCATGCGCAAAAGGACCGTTTTTCCGGCGCAGCGGTTTTTGATCATCTGCTGGGCTTCTTCGGCCAGGAAGAGGATATATTCCGTATTGCTCTGTGTACCCGTATCGCGCAGGAACGGCGCAATGAACTTTTTCCAGGGACCGCGCTCGCTTCCGGCAACGCCCTTCTTCACCGTCCCGGCAATTGTCTGACACCCGGCGCTGGAGAAGCGCGCATCCGGAATATTGCCGTCCGCGCCCATATGAAAAGCGCAGTGAATATTGTCACCGGCGACCCGGCCAACCTCCCAGCGGTCGTCAAGATCGAAGTCGGCATCATCGCCGGTGCGCTGAATTGTGATCGCGCAATCTTGACGCAGCGCCCAATGGCCGTTGGGCCCTTCCGCCCGCTTGTGCCAGTTAGCCGCATAGTTCTTGTAGCGGCCACGGCCCATCTGATTGACACCCTTGCCGCCACCACTGACCTTGCTCTCGACAATCGTCTGATAGGGAACGGTTGAGCCTGGATAGAGCGCCACTCCGCCATTCGGCCGCCATTGACCGATCGTGCAATTCATCGTCCGGTAATTGATATCCCGCAGGACAATTTCATGGCCAGCCGCAAATCCCGTGCCGGAATAATCAACCGGACGGCAACCGCGCAGGCCAAAAACAATGATGCCCCTTCCGTCAATCGGGAACTGCGAACGCTTCCACAATGCCAGAAGGTGGGCCTCGGTCAGGACAAGCGCCCCACCATCGGGTCGACCCGGATCATCCGTACTGACATCGTCGACTACAATGGGCGGCGGCGGGGTTGTGACGGGTGCTTGCGGGCTGGTATCGGCGGCATCGGGTTCTTCCTCGGAGGAATCCGACAGGATCTCCATGATGCGCTTTTTCAATTCGTTGAGCGAGATGCCCGATATATCGCCGTCGCCGGAGGCAGCGTGCCCTTCAATCTTCAGCCGCAGAGCGGTTATTTCAGCAGCCAGCTTTCCAAGTTTGATCAGTGCCAGTTGGTCCAGCAGATCGTCCATTTCTCCGGCGATGCCCTCCAGACGGCGCATTTCATCCTCGTCACCCGCAGCTTCCGCCTTTTCTAAAGGCTCCAGAAGCGATTCCCTTAGCGTGATGAGTTGGCGTTCCAACTGAGCTCTGGTTGTCATGGTTCACCCCGTTATTGTGATCTCGTCGCGTCACGCACCCTTTCGGCCAGAACGCGCAGATCGACGGACGCATCCATCAGGACAGTGGCATCGGAGGCTGAAGCGCCAGCCAGAACGACCCTTGTCGCCGCATCCATGGATACCAATGTCTGGTCCATCAGGATCACCCAGCCTGCCAGCAATTTGCGATCGGACTCAAGCTTGGGCATATCGGCTGCCGGAATACCGCGATTGCGGATGACACCGCGTTTGACATAGGAACGCTGGATCACCGTGTACATTTCCCTAGTACCATCGCGAAGGCGCACCAGCAGTGCTCGCATGTCCGGATAGGCTTGCAGCAATTTGCGCCGGAAAGCCGCCCGATTGCGCAACTTCTGGATCTGTTCGGCCAGGGGCAGCAGACGCGAAGCCAGCGCCTGCGCGCCAGGGACAAATGCAGTTGATACACCGGCGACCACGGACAGCGCCTCGGCTGTCGCCAGCAGATTGGAATAGAGCGTACCGGCGCGGCTTGTCAGTGCGGCGGCAGATTCCCCATTGGCCAGCCCTGCCAGCATGGCATTGTAGGTGGTCACCGCATTGAGCCCCGAGCGGATCGCTCCGGTCAGCGGCGGATCACCGGCGTCGACATAATAGGCGGCCTTGTCGGGATCGAATTCGAAGGCGCCGGACAGGCTTGGGTCACTGCGGCGCGCCACCACGCGTTCGGCACTGGCAAGCCGATCCAGAACCCGATCCGCCTCCACTGCCTGCGCCTGATAGGCTTGTTCATAGAGCTGAAAATCGGCAATACCGGTTGTACAGGCCGACAGCATCGGCAAGATGACCAGGGTCAGAATTGCGACCGATCGCAGAACGTTCATAGCCCCCTCCCGTCATGGTTGTTCATCACGATACAACCTATTTGATGTGAAAGCCAGCTTGGTCGCATCGGACCGCTCGTTCAGGCCGGTGGTAAAACCTGCTATGAGCGGACAACTTCAACCCATGGCGTCAGATCATCAATGCAGGCCCGAACACGACCCCTGCCCCAATCAGAACCAGCAATACCTTCATGCCCGGATGGCGACTGGCAATCAGACCATGGGATATCAGGCCAAGGCCGACACCGATCTGACAGAGCGCAATGAGCGCTGGCAATGGGTCTTTTCCAAGCGCTATGATCGACGGGTTGGCGATCATGGCGAGCGGTATGATATAGAGTCCGACGCCCAGCGCCATGGCGGTGACGGCGACCTTCAGCCAGTTCTCGCCGACCATCCCGGCGGCGATAAAAACCGCGCCGCAGACCGGCGGCGTGATGGTCGAAAGCAAGGCAAACCAGAAAACAAACAGATGCGCCTGCAGCGGTTGCAGCCCCAGTTGCGTGAGTGCAGGTCCCGCCACGGAAATGCAAATTACATAGGCCGCCGTGGTCGGCACCTCCATGCCAAGGATCAGGCAGGCCAATGCTGTCAGCAGCAAGGAGGGCCACAACAGCCCTCCAGAGCCCGACAGGATCAGCGAGGTGATCTTGATACCGAGGCCGGTAATCGACAAGACACCGATAATGATGGACGCGCACAGGATGATCGCGGCGATCATCGAGACCTGACGGGCCACAGTGATGACGGCATTCTCGATGCGCGCTCCGGTCCGCTTCAGATCAAAGGCAAAATCACTGCTGAACACCAACATCACAGCACCGGCGACAATTGCCATACAGGCCGCATATTGCGGCGTGTATTCAACAATGAACATGCCCCATATCAGCACGGAAAAGGGCACCAGAAAAAAGCCGACGGTGACAAGCACATCACGCATCGCAGGCGTCTCGTCCTTCGGTATGGATCGCAGATCATGCCGCTTTGCATAGGCGTTGATTCCCATCCAGACCGCGAAGAAGTAGAGCAAGGCCGGCAGCACGGCGGCGGCCATGATCGCAGGATAGGAAACGCCGGTCAGTTCCACCATGACGAAGGCGCCGGCCCCCATCAGGGGTGGCATGATCTGCCCACCCGAAGAGGCCACCGCCTCGACGGCGGCGGCTAGTCTTTTTGGATATCCAAGTCGTGTCATGGCTGGCAGCGTGATGGCGCCGGTCGAGGCGACATTGGCCGAGGCGGAGCCGGAAATAGAACCAAAAAGCGCCGACGAAATGACGGAGACCTTGGCCGCACCGCCTGTCAATCTGCCGGCAGCAGCCGTGGCAATGTTCATGAAACCCTGCCCCGCCTCGCCTGCATTGAGCACCGCGCCAAATATGACGAAGATGGCGACCACACTGACAGATACGCCGGTAATGCTACCCCAAAGACCACCCTCGGCAATGGTCAAAGTACCCAGAAAGCTGGCGAGCGGCGTTCCCGAATGGCCAAATTCACCCGGAATATATTGGCCAAGGAGTCCGTAGAGCAGCGCCAGTGCAGCCACCAGCGGCAGCGGCCAGCCTATGGCGCGGCGCGCGGCTTCCAGCACCACCAGCAGCAGCAGCGCAGCCACGGCGATCTGCCCATTGCCTTCCAGAAATCCGTATTGATCCGACAGGGCATTGTGTTGCAGGGCGATCCACACACAGGCACTGACCCCGGTGATTGCCAACACAAGGCCGGACAGGCGCGAAACACCCGGTTTGGCCGCAAAGACCAATATCCAAGGCAGTGCCAGTGCCATATGCAGGGGACGCGAGACGAGGTTTGAGACCAGTCCGGAAAAAATCAGCCCCAGGTGAAACGACACCAGAAGGGCCGCCAGTACAAACCAGAAAACCCGCTCTGAGACATGGCCGGACTGTCGGGTCATGATTGGACCCGCCGCCGACAATTCCGCACCCTGCCCCATGGTGTGCCCTTCAATGACCTGCATTTTGGCTTGCGAGACGGCTAATCTTGATTCTTGTCGATCGGAAATCCGACTTCCTTGTAGAAGCGCACCGCGCCGGGATGAATTTCACCCAGAATATTGGCCATCAACCGGTCATCGACACCTTTCCACCAGGATGCCGTTTGTCCCATGGTTTCCACCTGGCCCCAGAACGTCTTGGTCAGGAGATAGGCCGTGTCGTCATCCATGTCCGTTGTCGTATAGGCGACCACCGGCAGGGAGGTTGTTTGGACATCGTCGGGCTGGCCCACATAGGTTCCGCCTGGTATCACCATACGTGTGCGCTTGGTTTCGGCCACTTCATGCCCGTCCATCGACAACAGGACCACCGGGGTTGATGCTGCGGCCTCGATCACATTGGGGGCGGGCCAGGATCCGGCCGTTACAAAACCGTCGATCTGACCATTTTTCAGAGCGGCGACGGCATTCGAAATTTCTGCATCGGCGATATCCACCTTGCCCTCCAGGCCGAAGAGCTTGATGTATTTCGCCCCTTCCCTGGCGCCAAACGAGCCTTTGCCGAGCAACAGTTTCTTGCCGGCAAGCCCCACATAATCAACCGTGCCGCTCTTTTTCGACATGACAAAATGCATGGTCAGGGACGGAATGGGAAAAAGTGCCCTGATATTATCAAATTTGCGGCTTTCCTTGCCCTCGAACATCGCCTTGCCATCCTGGGCAAGGGAGACGAGCGATGGCGGTGTGGTGAAAACGTAGTCAGCGCCACGGGCCTTGACCTCCATCACATTTTGAACCGATCCCTGGCTTTCTTCCACCGTGACGATAATCGCGCCATTGGATGCTGCTTTCATCGCCTCGGCGATCTGCACGCCCATCTGATAGTAGGACGAACTGCTCTTGGCCGATTTGTAGGTAATGCGCGTATCGGCCTGTGACGGCATGGTCATTGCCAGAGTCGTGGCCAAAGTCGTGACCAGAGATAGTCCGGTCGCAAGACCCAGCGATCTGATTGAAAAAGTCATATGGTTTCCCTCCGCGTGCGTGAAAATGGTGCACAAGAATTCCTGCCGACAGTAACCCGCGTTTTGCAATGGTGAAAGTCCCGACGATCTGGAAGAAGCACGATCGTGTCTTCGCCTTTGCTTGCAAAGAGATTCAAATTTTTCCGACAGGCAATTGATTTCCTGTATTTATCGCGGTTGCAACAGCTATCTGGTCAGGTGTCAAAGAACCATCCGTGCGCAGCAAAATCGCGCACCAGCAGATTGCTGTAAATGTCATCCAGCGCAATCTTTGTCCCCTATTCCCCTCATCAACACTCGCGCCGAATAACGGCGTTGCGTCGTTTGCCCGGCCAACCATGGCGCGCCGCGCGGCGTGCCCGGCCGACGGACAGGTTGGACTCATCAGACCAGTCATAATTATCGATCTTTGGTCTTAATCCTGAACGGGCGTAAAAATTTCAATCGTATGAGCAAAGACGCCAGCCTTAAGTTTATTGGATGTTACAGTGCCGTAGGCGCCAACATATTTGCCGGTGCCGCCGGTAATAGCCAAACCCAGATGCTGCCAGGCTTCTGAGTTGGCCGGCCATTTCGGATGCGAAATATAGCTGGATATGCCGGACGCTATGATCTGACCTTCATCAAGCAGGAAAACCACATTTCGGTGCCGAACTTCTTCTTCACCATCGTCGGGAGATGCATCCCATAGTGTCGTGGCTCCATAGACAATACCGGCTTGCTGATCATTCTTGAGAAAAAGATCACCCGCGAAATACAAGGCCGCTCCGGTTGCCTTAGGCTCAATACCCGGATGATGATTCAGCGTTGCGCCGCGTTGCTCCAATACAATCGTTTCTTTTGCAATCGATATTCTCAGCTCTTCGCTGGCTATGGCAGCTCCAGAGACGATCACCATGCAAAGCAAGGTAAATGCATGCAAAATCTTCAATATCATTCTATTTCCCTCAGGCCGCATAACTTAAGTTGGGTGACATTCCCCAAGGAGCTGCGACGTCAAGGTGAACTAACCACGTTCTGGCTATTTTGGCAACATTGCCCTGGCTCTTTACCAAAGATCGATGATCGCGCCCCATCTGATGAGCAAGGCCTGCCAGCCGCGTATGCAGGCTGACCACTTCGTCCAGTTCGCAATTGAGCAGCAAATCGCCGTAAGATTGGGCACCGACGCATTGCTGCCGTTTTGATGAATTGAGATGAGAACGAGCAAACCGGAGCCGTGCGTAGGTGAATTTGTAAAGCCCCTTGGGATATTCTGCAGGCTTGATGGAAAGAGCGTGGCAAAACAGATGACAAACCGCATGCGTTGGGGATTGGTGGGCACCGGAACGATTGCCCATCGTTTTGCCCGGGATATGGAAAGGACGTCCGGTGCCACGCTGGTTGCCGTATGTTCCAGAGACAGAATCCGTGCAACGGAATTTGCCAGGCACCATGGCGTGGCAGGTGTTTATACCGAACTGGCTGCCTTGCTTGCGTCTGCCACGATTGATGCTCTCTATCTGGCAACGCCCAGCGCTGTTCATCACGAACAGGCGATCGCGGCGCTGATTGCAGGCAAGCCTGTGCTTGTTGAAAAGCCGTTGTCAGTCGATGCACAACAGGCCCGCGAAATGGTTCGCATGGCGCAAAAGCAGGGCGTCTTTTTGATGGAGGCCCTGTGGACCCGGTATCTGCCGGCCATTCGCGCCATTCGAGCCATTCTGGACGCAGGCACAATTGGCACAATCAAAGGATTTGAGGCAAATCTGGCGTTCAGGCAGAAATATGACCGAAACAATCGGTTCTTCTCTCCGGAACTCGGCGGCGGATCTCTACTGGATCTGGGTGTCTATCCCCTATCACTGGCCCTCTATTTGCTTGGCCTGCCGCTGGCCTCGCGGGGCAACTGGCGCGCGGCGCCTTCCGGTGTCGACCGGTTGGCCCGCGTCACACTTTTCTATCGCGGATATCAGGCCCTGCTTTCCTGTGGATTTGAACGAAACGGCGCCAACCGGTGCATCATTCGCGGCAGCAGCGGCATGATCGTGATCGATGGACCTTTTCTGCAGGCAAAAGGTTTTTTCGTCATTCGCAATGCCATGATTGCCACGATATTTGCTGCGGCCAGCAGTCCGATTGCAGCGCGCCTGTTGCGAAAACTGTTGCTGAAAATACCGCTGCGGGGCGTCGAGCGGCATTTCCATGACTTTCAAGGAGACGGTCTGCAGTTCGAGATTGACGCGGCAAGCACGGCCATAAAGGACGATCTGATCGAAGAACCGCTCATGGTGCATCAGCACAGTATCGCCATTCAGGACATCATCCGCTCCGTGCTGGCCAACAGGCCCGTTTAATACCTGACAGTTCAAGCGCTCTGCAAATCAAAGCTGTGCAACGGGACATAGGAGGGATCTCCGCGGTTCAGCGCCAAAGTCACCTCACTCATATGCATGGCAACATTTGCGCTGAAAAACGCCGGGCTGCCGCCCCCAATGCCGGCAGCCTGTTTGGCAATGCCGCGGGCAAAATCAATTTTTGACGGGTAAAGTGGCAATTTCAATCCACGTTCATCTGCATCGCTGCGGACGACCTCCCCGGACGCCACATTCAAAGGCAGAGCCTGTTGTCGCCGCCTTTCGATGCGGCCTGCGACACGCGTAAGCAAATTTTTCGCCCTGTCCGGCGTGGTCAGATTGATCGAAGAATAATGATCCCAGAGGTCACGCACAACAAGCATGCCCCTGTCGCCCATGATTGTCAGGGAGCGTTTGCGTTCACTGGCCAGCCCGCAGGTCAGACGCGCGGCTATGCCGTTGTCGAATTGCAGCAGGCCCATCGTCAGATCCGGACCAAGGGTCAGGGTCTCGGTGCCCTTCCCTTTGTCAGGAAAAACCAGCGACGCATTTGCAGCAACATGTCGCACGGGGCCAAACAGAGCCAGCATCCAGCTCAGCGCATAACCGGCGTGTTCCAGCGTGCAGCCCAGCTCGAATTCATGGAGACCTGGCCAATGGGCACCTGAGACACTTCTCCATTCCCGCCAATTGTCCCAGTGGACCGGACCATCCTCCATTTCTGCGTAGACCGCATGGGGCGTGCCGATCCGGCCTTCCGCCAACAGGCGGGCACAGTGATGAAATGCAGCGCTGTGTGCATTGGCTGGCGCCGAACACAGGCTCAAAGCCCGTTCTTTGGCTTTTGCGCCAAGCGCCGCAATCTGCTCCGGCTGCATGGCCAGCGGTTTTTCGCTGTAGACATGTTTGCCGGCATCAAGCGCGCGGGAGCTCATCTCAAAATGACTTTGCGGATTTGTCAGATTGACGACAATCGCAACCCGCCGATCCCCCAGAACCGCATCAAAGCTTTCAAAGGCCTGCACATCATAAAATGCGCAAAATTGTTCCAATCGGTGCGGATTTTGGTCCCAGACCCCGATGAGCTGCAATTCGGGATGATTGGCCAGAGTCGTCATATAGTAGTCTGCGACGAAGCCGGTTCCGACAAAAGCTACTCCGGTCATGGGTGGCGCTCCTGAATTGTTTCCATGCGGCACGGGATGAATCCGGTCAGTCTAAAGCTCTAACACTTAAAAACAGCTAATGTTGATCGAGGTTTAGTATCCCCTCGCCCGATCGATACCCGTTGGCATTTTGCCGTTGGCGAAAAATGCCGTGATGTTCGCGGCAACAATCGCCGATGCCGTTTCGCGGTTTGTCGGTCCGGAGATATGAGGCAAGAGGGTGACGCCCGGATGCGTCCAATAGGGGCTGCTCTGCGGCAGCGGCTCTTCATGAAAGACATCCAGAACCGCATGGTCAATTTGGCCGCTATCAAGGCATTCAAGCAGCGCAGCATCATCGACAATCGGTCCTCTGGCAAAATTGATCAGGCTTGACCCTTTTGGCATCAGCCCCAATCTGCTGCGCTCAAGCAGGCCGCGTGTTTCTTCGGTGAGCGGCAGCAAGATGACCAGAATGTCTGATATCGCCAATATCCGGTTCAGTCCCTCCGCCCCGAAAAAGCCGCGGACCCCATCCATGGTGCGCTCGGTTCTGCTCCATCCGCAGACATCGAAACCCTGTTGCAGGAGTTTTTCCGCCGCCCTTCCTCCAAGATTGCCCATCCCGAGAATGCCGATGGTCCGATCTTTTGGCAGAGGCAATTCATGCGGTATCCATTGACCTGTACTCTGCTGTCGTGCGTATCGCGGCATGTCGCGATGCAGATAGAGCGTCCAGGCAAGGACGGCCTCACCCATTGTTTCGGCCATTTGGGGATCTGCCATACGCACAATGCGCAGATTGTTGCGCGGCAATTCGGCGGCGATCTGCTCGACACCGGCCCACAGGCTTTGAACCCATTGAATGTTAGGCAAAGAGTGAAAGTCATCAGGATCGGGATCGGCGGCAATGGCGACGGTCGCGGCGTCCCGCTCCTGCGCGGTCAGCTGCGCAAAGGGCTCTATGCGAAATTCCGGCAGGGCATGCTTCAACGCAGCCAGCCACATTCGCCGGTCCGTCTCATCTGTACGTGCGAGAAACGGTATAACAGTTTTCATCATTACAATCGTTCCACTCTCCAAAACAGACGACTTTTATTGTTCTCGGCCAGAATTTATGCGCAAGCACGTTGCATCCTCAGGTATGTTCCATTCCCGGGCAAGTTCCGGCGCCCGGCAAATCGTGCCTGTTGCCCAAACAAGTCATTCACAGCCCTTCAGGACGCTGCGCCATTCGCAACCTATGGCTTTTTCCAGCTGAGAATCATAGGCATCAACAGGTTACAGACCAGAATTCGCAGTTTGCCAGGTCGAATCCGACGCAGGATCTGCCAGAAAGTCCGCTTTTTATGGGTAGACGCATTATTTTTTTTGCCCATGACTTTGTCCATCGACTTTGCCATTGATCCGTGACAATGTGACACCAGTATTCCTTGTGATCTGGTACTTTCCAGCCTTCGAGTAGCGTTCAGTGTTTTTGGTCAGGCGCCGTAAATTGAACGGGTGGCCAAGGCGATTGCATTGCTGAAAGACGCATTACCTCTTGCAATTTCAGGCGAAATCCTCCATATAGGTCCCATGCGATACATTTGTTTGGTGTTACCCTAAGAGCCGGTACGCCGCTTAGTTTAGATTTTCCCATACTAATGTGAGCAACAACCCTATTTCGTAATCTTTCAAGTGAAAGTGCGCGATTAACACTCCTTTTAGAGGAAATTCTGATGACTAACGGAACCGTAAAATTCTTCAACACCGACAAAGGTTTTGGTTTTATTGAGCCTGACGATGGCTCGAAAGATGCATTCGTGCACATTTCTGCTGTTGAGCGCTCAGGTATGAGCACACTTCGCGAAGGCCAGAAGGTCAGCTACGAGCTGGTTTCCGACCAGCGCAGCGGCAAAATGTCTGCCGACAACATCAAAGATCTGGGCTGATTGCACAGACAGCGAAAACGGGAATACCTGAACTCGCTGTCGTTTGAGCGTCCTTCATTGAGAGCCGACCACGGATGTACTGGCGGTTTTTACGATAGCGATGCTTATGCATGATGTCTAAAGGGGCGCTTTGCGCCTTGTGGCTCCGCGTCTGAAACGGCTGCGGGGCCTTTTACTTATTACCCCCCGTGCGATGGATCTGAATATTCATTGCGACCCACTTTTGAAAAGTGGCGAGATTTTCCTACGGGTATTAAGTAGTGACACCCGAAGAAAGGGGCAATCAAATGGATACTGCCGCGGAAGAAAAGCGGGCCAGCGCTGCATTGAGACTGAAGAAGGCTCAGCAGACGGCAAAAGAACGCGCCGAAGCAATGAATGAATATTCGACCGAAGCCGATATGCGTCGGACGAAATCCGCCAAGCTGAAGGCCCTGCGTTTGGCACAGGAAGCAGAAGATCTCATTGTCTCCAATGCTGAAGCCGCCAAAAAGGCCGCTGCCAAAAAGCCTGCAGCAAAAAAGACGCTGATCAAAAAAGCCACCGTTAAAAAGCCAGCAGCTAAAAAGCCGGCCGCCAAGAAGCCAGCTGTCAAAAAAGCTGCCAAGGCCGTCGAAGAATAGTGATGTTCTCCCGAGGTGATTTGATTACGCCTTCGGGGACCACGCTTTACCGACCGATACGGTAGGTTTGTCCGTCATCAAGCTGAGCTATGAAGTTGAGATCACCCCCCTCACCGCGCCTTGCAAACAGCTTTTTGACGCGGGCGGGAAGTGGAATTGATGCGTGCTCATAGGGACCGCTTTGCCCAAAGCCAATGATGCGCAACGACTGGCGATTATCAGAGGGCACAGCCAGCTCCATCCTCAGATCCCCGTCAATGTCCACCACAGCCGATAGCTGCATTTCCCGAGTGCCGATGGCATGGTTCGAAAAACCCTGCATTGCACCGGTCCGGACAAGGTTGCCGTTACGAAAAGCGTAGAAATAGAGTGTTCCGCCGATATGCGGGGTCTCCACATAGGCAATCTGCTGTTCCTGGCCTCCGGCAAAACTGGCGATTCCGGCAATGTTCAGCCAGCGATTGGAACGGCCGATGAAACCATTGGTCGCCCGCTGTACAAGTGCGCCGTTTTTAAGACCATAAATTGTCACCGATGCTCCCTTGCTGACAGAGGAACGGATCGTGACGATTTCAATCGCTCCATCGCCATCCAGATCCACCAGGCGGGGCGTTCGGTCCTCGAAGACTTCCGTTTCAGGCAGTTGGAGACTGAGCTGTTTGCCGTTTGATATCTCGACATGCAGCGCGCCAGCCTCGATGGCATCGCCCAATATCCCATGCCCATACCGCCGCGTCGGATCGCCGTACCAGGCTTTGACGATATCGCCTTCCGGATGCTCGGCTATATAGCCATCGGGCAATCCTCCCGGCGCCTTCTGCAGGATCTGAGAACCCGGGTCGGCTGGAACCTCAGCCCCATCAAGCTTCTCGACAACCCAGGGTTCTTCAGCCAGTGGTATCTGAAAAAGGGCTGCAGACAAAAAGACCGCTGGTAAGAGGCGTTTGAAAACCAGCCTGCAAATAGTGCCTAACTTTACCACAGCATACCTCTTTGCGGTTCAACCATGCTGGCAACAGAGACAATCCGGCCGTGACAGTCAATCGGCATTGCGCACTTTTGAAATCGAACCCTTCAGCCCAACCCAGTATTGTATAGCAGAACCGTTCAAGCCCGCCATGACAGGCACCGGAACAGTGTGATTTTCCGCGCGCCCTCAAGAACGGTTCCACACCTTGGCGAAAAAATTGCCTCATTGCGCAACAAGTCCCTTGACGGAAACATTGGGTTATTCCATATTCTATAGAATATATAAAAATGGAAACGGTCATGGAGGAGGAAATCGTGACACATATTCAATGCAAGAAATTGGCGAGACGCCGGAGCGTGCTTGCCGGGATCGCCGGGTCCTTGATTCTGGCAGCGACACCATTGGTGTCTGCACAGGCGCAGGAAGGACTGGGCACGGCTGACAATCCCGTTGAAGTCAGAATCATGGCCAACGAAGCGTTTGCAAATTCATGGCAGACGACATTGGTGCCAGAGTTCAACAAGAAATATCCCAACGTGCATGTCACCTTCGACGGCGTTCCCTATACCGAACTGCTGGCCAAGATGATGCTGGATGCGACGAGCCCGGATCCTGATTATGATGTGTTGCTGGTTGATGACCCGTGGGTTCCTCAACTGGCCGAGATTGGCGCCTTGATGGATTTGAAAGGCGAAAAGATCGCGGCGCTGACTGACAAGGATTACGACTGGGGCGATTTCAACGCTGCGCCTTTGGCGGCTGGAGAATGGAAAGATATTCAATATGCCGTTCCCGTTCGTTCCAACATGCTGCTGCGCTTCTATAATCGTTCACTCTACGAACAGGCCGGATTGCCAGAGCCGACACCAGCGCAAACCTGGGACGAGTTCTTCAGTGATGCAGAAAAACTGGTGCGCGACACCAACGCAGACGGCAAGGATGATGTGTGGGCGATCGATACCTATTTCGTGCGCGAATCATTGACACCAACCATCTGGCAATCAATCCTCAATGCAAATGGAGGCCAATTGCTGGATGAATCGGGGGCGCCTGCCTTCGCCAATGAAACTGGACAAAAGTCACTGGAAGCACACAAGCGTCTTATCGACTATGCGCCACCCGGTGCGCTGGGGCACGGTTTTTCTGAATCGCTGCAGGCATTTCGTCAGGGCCTCGTTGCCAATATGTTCAACTGGGGCAGCGTCTACAAGTCTACGGCCGTCGACCCGAAGTCAACGACACTGACAGTCGACCAGGTTGGTATTCAGGTCCTTCCCGTTGGAAGCGCCCAGGCGGGTGCGCATCGTGGTATCTGGATTGCCGGTATCAGCAGCAAGACGGAACAGCTGGAAGCATCCTGGGCCTTCATCCAGTGGCTGACTTCCAAGGAGGGCGAAAGCATCAATGCCGCATTGGTCGGGTCTTTCCCCGCACGCAAGTCGACATTGAATGGCGAGCCTGCCGAACCATGGTTGGGGCCCGTCTACAAGACGCTGCAGAACGCCTATGAAGTGGCGGCAGATGGCCAGATGTGGCGCATCCGCAGCCCCAAATCCGATGCCGCTCAGCAGATCCTTGCTGACGAAATCGCACGGGGCCTTGCGGGACAGGTCAGCGCGGAAGAGGCGTTGAATACTGCCGCTGCAAAAATCTCGAAAGTCCTGAAGTAGGCTTTTTCAAAACAGCATGGGCGCCTGTGCGCCCATGCGTTGTGAACGCGGAAAAAACCGCGTCTTGTGGTTCCGGCAACAAGCAAATTCTGATTGCGCCGCCGAGCGTATTGCAACAGCGTGGATGTTCGCCACATCGCCCGCGTGCAAGAGGTTTGCTTTGCCTGATTTTGACTGGGGAATACAATGCCGACGAAAGCGATTGTCAGTGAGGTCAAGACTCTCTCTTGCAGCAACTCCTGGCGTAACTACCACTTCCTGAAGATCACCACCGAAGACGGTATCGTTGGCTGGAGTGAATTCGACGAGAATTTCGGCTCGCCGGGCGTTTCAACCGTCATAGAGGAACTTGCCCATCGCCTCCTTGGACAAAGCGCCATGCATCACGAGCATATCAGGGAAGACTTGCGAAATGTCACAAGGCCAGGCTCCGGCGGAGTCGTGGGCCAGGCGCTGGGCGCCATTGAAAATGCGCTGCTTGACGTCAAGGCAAGAGCGCTGGATATCCCCTGTCATGTGCTGCTCGGTGGCAAGGTCCGTGACAAGATCAGGGTCTATTGGTCCCATTGCGTTTCCTATCGCACCCGCACAGAACATTTTACACCCGGCATCGTTGATGTGAACGGCGTTCGCCAGATCGCTCGCGAAGTGGGGGAAAAGGGCTTCACGGCGCTGAAGACGAACATCTTTCACTACGACGATGAAGATCGGATCGAAGGCTGGTCGCCAGGTTTTAGCCGGCCGCATGAGCCAGGCCGCAATGTCGAACGCAAGACCCGCAAGGACCTGCGAAAACATCTGCAGATCATGCGCGAAGAGGCAGGGCCGGATATGGATATCCTGCTTGATCTGAATTTCAACGGAAAGACCGATGGTTTTCTCAGCATGTTGCGCGAGATCGAAGATCTCGATATTTTCTGGGTGGAGATCGACACACTCGATCCGAAGGCGCTTGCCTATATCAGGCAGCACAGCCGGCATCCGATTTCTTCATGCGAAACATTGATTGGTCTGCAGCAATTCCTGCCATTTTTCCGCGAACAGGCAATTGATGTCGCCATCATCGACACACCCTGGAACGGCGTGTGGCAGTCGCTGAAGATCGCAGCTGCTGCCGAGGCCCACGAGATCAATGTGGCAAGCCACAATTTCTATGGCCATCTGTGCACCATGATGAATGCGCATTTCAGCGCTGTCGTGCCGAATATGCGTATCATGGAAACCGATATCGACCGGATTGCCTGGGACAGCGAAATTTTCACCCATCTGCCGGAATACAAGGATGGATATCTGATCGTTCCGGATCGCCCGGGTTGGGGCACCGAGCCGATTGAAGCAGCACTTGCAAAATATCCGCCATTGCCGACACTCGGCATGCCGAAACGCACGGCGATTCCCCGGTTGACATCCTAGAAAAATGACCAGCTCTCTCGATGTGGAAAAAGACACGCCTGCCATGAAAGACCCTGTCGATGTCCTCATCATAGGTGCCGGTGCTTCGGGTGCCGCTGTCGCCTGGAGCCTGGCTGAAACAAAAATGCGCATCGTTTGCCTGGAGCAAGGCGATTGGACAAAGCCATCAGACTTTCCGAGCACCGGCAGGGATTGGGAAGCCAGGACACTGGAAGATTACGCCATCAGTCCGAACCGCCGCGGGCTGCCGTCCGACTATCCGGTCAATGACGATGCCTCACCCATCAAGATCGCCAATTACAACGGTGTTGGCGGCGGCACGGTCTTCTATGCAGCGCATTTTCCGCGGCTTCACCCGTCGGACTTCCGGGTGCGCAGCCTGGACGGTGTCGCCGATGACTGGCCCGTCGACTATCACACGCTGGAACCCTTCTATGAACTCAATGACCGCATGATGGGCGTGTCGAGCCTTGCAGGTGATCCGGCCTATCCTGAAAAGAAGGCCATGATGCCACCCATTCCCATGGGCCGCACGGGTGAGAAATTCGGGAGGGCGATGAACCAGCTTGGTTGGCACTGGTGGCCGTCGGACGCCGCCATTTTGACTCAGGAATATGATGGCCGTGCAGCCTGTATCAATCTCGGCCAATGCGGCTCGGGATGCGCGCAGGGCGCCAAGGGCGCAACGGATGTCACCTATTGGCAGGAAGCGTTGCGGTCACGCGTCGAACTGCGCACCCAATGCCGCGTCAGCCGAATCGAGACAAATGAAGCCGGCATGGCGACCGGGGTCTTCTATTTCGATGCGGACAATAACGAGGTCTTTCAACCCGCCGAGATTGTCATCATGGCCTGCAACGGCATCGGCACGCCGCGAATTCTGCTCAATTCGGCCTCGGAGCGTTTCCCCAATGGTCTGGCAAATTCCAGCGGGCTGGTCGGCAAGAACCTGATGCTTCATCCCTATGCCCAGATGCGTGGCCACTTTGATGAAACGATGGATGGCTATCGCGGTGCACCGATCTGTACCTGGAGCATGGAGTTCTACGAAACCGACCCATCACGCGCATTCCTGCGCGGCTATAGCTACCAATTCTCGCGCGGGATCGGTCCGGTTCGCACAGCCATCACCGGAATGGATGACGGACTTGTTCCCTGGGGCGATGGTCATCACGCCGCTTTCCGCCGCCTGTTCGATCACAGCGCTGGGATGGTTTCCATATGCGAAGACCTGCCCGAAGAGATAAACGGTGTGACCCTTGATCCGCAACGCTGCGATTCCAATGGCATTCCTGCGGCAAAGATCGACTACCGGCTGAGTGACAACACACGCAGGATGCTTGATCATTCCGTGGCGCGCGGCATTGAAATCCTCAAGGCTGCCGGGGCCCACACGATCACCACCAAAGCACCCCTGCCCTATGCCGGCTGGCACCTGATGGGAACGGCGCGCATGGGGACGGATCCGCGACGATCTGTGGTCAATGAATGGGGCCGCAGCCACGATGTGAAAAACCTGTTCATTGTCGACGGCAGTATTTTTGTGACCTCGGGTGGCGTCAACCCGACGTCGACGATTCAGGCGCTGGCCCTGTATATCGCAGACCAGATCAAGTCCCGCATCTATGAATTGTTTGATTGAGCCTGCCATGAAAAAGAGCAAAGACAAATCCTCCGCCGAACTCTCGCCTTCAGAGCGCAAAACGCTTCGCTGCGTTGTCGGACACATGATTCCCCTGAGCCAGGAATTCGGTGTTCCGGGCGCCGACAATCCGGAGATTTTTGCAGATATCCTGCAGTCTATCGACCGCGACCGGGACGCAGTCGGCGAGGCTTTGCGCGTGATCGATGCGCTTGCCCAAGGCCGGCTCATTGATTTGCCTCGACCCGAGCAGGCCCGTTGTCTTTTGGATTTTCGCAACGGATACAGGACCCTTGCCAGCGTGATCGAGTCGGCCGCGGCCCGCTGCTACTATCGCGACGAGCGGGTGATGGCCTCCATCAACATGGAAGCCCGACCGCCCTTTCCAAAGGGCTATGCGGTGGAACAGGGCGACTGGTCGCTGCTTGATCCGGTACGCGCGCGCGGCAGGATATTTCGAGATGCAAATTAGGATGGAGGATCAGCCATGAGCGCCGAATTGGCAAAGCAAACGCAGGCAACACCCGCGCGCCGTCGTGGGCGGATCGGCGACCTGCTGGTCCGCTGGTCGTTCATGGTGCCGGCCATCCTGCTGCTATCCGTCATGCTTGCCTATCCGATTTTCTACACGATCGATATCAGCTTCTCACGCTTCGACATTTCCAGCTTCGGGGCGGGTGAGTGGGTCGGATGGGAAAACTACATTGAAGTGATGGACGACTACCGTTTCTGGGAATCCCTCAAGGTAACGATGATCTATCTGGTCATCGCCCTTCCCCTGCAGGTTGTGCTGGGCTTCAGCATTGCCTTTCTGATCAATGCCGAATGGGCAGGACGCGGCTTGATCCGGGCGCTTTTCATCATTCCCATGGTTGTTGCGCCTGTCGTTGCCGGCGGCATGTGGCGCATGATCCTCGACCCGCTCTGGGGCATCCTGAATTATTGGCTCGGCTTCATCGGTATCGGTCCGTTGGACTGGTTCGGCGATCCGACCCTTGCCATGGCAGCCGTCATCATCATCGATACCTGGCGCTGGACCCCCTTCATCGTGCTCATCGCCACCGCCGCGCTGCTTGCACTGCCCAAGGATGTCTTTGAAGCGGCCAAGATTGACGGTGCCAACTGGTGGTCGACGCTGTGGTCCGTTGCCGTGCCGCTGCTGGTTCCGGTGATTGCCGCGACATTTGTCATTCGCTGGCTCGGCGCGGTCAAAATGTTCGATATCGTTCTCGCCGCGACCTATGGCGGGCCGGGAAAGGCAACCAACGTCATCAACCTGTTCATCTATGAAGAGGCCTTCCGTTCGTTGCGTTTCGCAGAGTCGGCGGCCATGGCGGTCATCGTGCTGATCGTCACCATGGTGCTGACCGGCCTGTTCCTTTACGGCAGCCGCAAACTGGAGGAATTGTTTTGAGCGCTCCTGCACCCTCGACAGCCCACCATACGCGCACGTCCACCAGTCACCGACTGCGCGTCATGGGTGGTATTGCTGTCAGCATCCTCTTTCTGTTTCCGATATACTGGATGGTCCTGACGTCGTTCAAACAGCAGGTCGATATTTTCACGACACCTCCGAAGTTTCTCTTCATCCCCACCCTGGAAACCTATATCGAATACATGCAGCGGGCCGATATCACACGCCGCCTTGTCAATACGATCATCGTGGCCACAGGATCGGGATTGCTGTCCATCGTGGTGGGCGCCATGGCGGGCTATGCCCTTGCGCGGATCAGAATTCGCGGTGCGGCGACATTTGGCCTGCTTATTCTTCTGTCACGCGGCGTGCCTCCGATCGCTCTGGCCGTACCGATGTTTCTGGTGGCACGCAAGCTCGGCCTCACCGACAAACATATCACCCTGATCCTTGCCTATAGCACCTTCCTCATTCCCTATGTGATGTGGCTGATGCGCAGCTTCTTTCTTTCGCTGCCGCGAGAACTGGAAGAATCGGCGATGATCGATGGCTGCTCGCGTTACGGAGCGCTGTTCAAGATCATCATACCCATTTCCCTTCCAGGACTGCTTTCGACGCTGATCTTCTCGATGATTCTGGCATGGGAGGAACTGCTCTTCGCACTCGTTTTGACCAACCGGCATGCGTCCACCATCCCCGTTGCGATCGCCGGCATAGCGGGCGATACGGTCAATGGCGCCAATTGGGGCGCACTGACGGCTGTGGGAACCATCACGGTTGTGCCTGTCGTGGTCTTTGCACTCCTGGTCCAGAAGTGGCTTATTACAGGCTTGGCAGAAGGAGCTACGAAAGGATAGATCAGACGCATCTGCCCTTTCGAGCAAAATGGATTGAGCCCATGAATAATCCAAAAAAATATATGACCAAGGCCGAGGTGGCCCGCAACCACATACAGTCGATGATCCTGAACGGCGTCGTCGGCCCCGGTGATCGCATCACCACCCGCGAAGTCTCCGACGCACTGGGGATCAGCGAAACGCCGATCCGTGAAGCCATTCGGGCTCTGGCATCAGAGGGATGGCTGGAAGTCCAGAACCATATCGGTGCCGTTGTGCAAGGGCTGATCACCGAACAGATCAGGGAAATCAGCGCTTTGCGCGGCCTGATCTGTGGCCTGGCGATTGAACTGGGCGCATCGGATTTCGATGCCGAGCGCCTCAACCGGCTCGACGAGAATATCGAGGCCTATGCCAAGGCTCTGGCGATTGAGGATTATCAACAGGTGGCGGACCTGAACTATGCGTTTCACGAAACGCTGTGCGACAGTTCGCACTCGCCCTGGTGCCGCAGGCAATTGGAAAACATGCATGGCCTGATGTCGGCGCAGCGCCACGGCATTCCACCGCAGCACAATCGCCTTGATGAAGCGCTGGAAGAACACCGGCGCATCCGCGACAGTCTGCGGGCAGGAAATTTCAAGGCCGCAGCCGACATCGTAAAACAACATGAAAAAAACACCGGAGATTTCCTGATCACCATGATCAGCGAAATGCCGGCTGGCGGGAAACAAAGGCAGGCCTGACCGGCTTGCACGTTACGCGAAAGCCGCGTGACAGCAAAGGGAGAATTTCAATGAGTACGGTGCAGATACGTGACGCGAGGAAATCCTATGGTGCCGTCGAGGTTCTGCATGGGGTGTCGCTCGATATTGAAGATGGCGAATTCGTCGCGCTTGTCGGGCCGTCCGGCTGTGGCAAGTCCACCCTGTTGCGGATGATTGCCGGTCTTGAAGATATCACCGGTGGCGATATCCTGATTGGCGACCGCGTGGTCAATCATATCGCGCCGAAGGATCGCGACATTGCGATGGTTTTTCAGAACTACGCGCTCTACCCCCACAAGAATGTGCGCGACAACATGGGCTTTGCGCTTCGTCAGCGCCGTATTCGCAAAGCTGAAATAGAACAGCGGGTCAACAATACCGCACAGATTCTCGGACTGGAGAACCTGCTCGACCGCAAACCAAGGCAGCTTTCCGGTGGCCAGCGCCAGAGGGTGGCCATGGGCCGTGCCATCGTGCGTGATCCCAATGTGTTCCTGTTTGACGAGCCGCTGTCCAACCTGGACGCCAAGCTGCGCGTCCAGATGCGTTCGGAAATCAAGGAATTGCACCAGCGCCTCAAGACGACAACAATCTATGTGACGCACGATCAGATCGAGGCAATGACACTGGCCGACCGGGTTGTGGTGATGAATGGCGGTGTGGTTGAGCAGGAAGGCTCGCCGCTCGACCTCTACGACAATCCGGCAAGCCTCTTCGTCGCGGCATTCATTGGCTCGCCACCAATGAACTTCCTCGAAGGCGACCTCGTCGGCGGCACAAACCTTGTCCTTGCCGATTCAACCGCCCTGCCGCTGCCGATCGGCGACCCGAAGGGAAGGTCCCGCGTCACGGTCGGCATCCGTCCCGAGCATTTCACCATCGCTGATTCAGGCTGGCCTGCGACCGTCTCCGTCGTCGAACCGACCGGTTCGGAAACCCAGATCACAGCCCGCCTGGCAGGCCATATCGTCCGCATCCTCATTCGCGGACGCACGGCAACAAAGCCCGGCGAGATCATCCATCTCGCCATCGCGCCGGAATATGTCCACCTGTTCGACGCCGCACCTGTGCCCCAACTGGCGGAACTGGAGGACGTTGCCTGATCGGGATGGAGGTGGAATTTGGGACGATATGTTCATATCTTTCAGCACCGCCTTTTTCCATGGATTCCTGCCGCGTTAAGGCACAATCACGCGCGCGGCAGCTTTTCCTTCATCGCAGACCCCGCAGACGCGGCAACCGAACATGGAATTGCAACAGACCACCCTTCAATCAAAGCCATGCAGAACGCCCTGAAAAAACTCACTGGAATCGCCAGTGGCAACAGTTGATCTCAGCCATGCATGGCGGACAAACTGTGAATGAAGCCTTGTCCGCCTGTAGCCTCTTAGAGGCACATGCAAGCAGCTTACGGGGTTACGTCCACAACCGTTGCCCGCTCGACAATTTCCGCATCGAAAACAGTCTTCAAGCCCGAATTTGCAACCTGACCGGTCGCCAGTGAATGCGCCAGAATGCCGGCTGCCGCTCCGATTTCCCGCAAGGGCTGGCGCACTGTCGTCAGTTTCGGGGTCAGATGGCTGGCCACATTGACATCATCGAAACCCAGAATGGAGATATCTTCGGGCACGCGGATGCCGCGCTGTCGACAGGTCTCCATTGCACCGGCAGCCATTTCATCATTGTGGCAGAAGAGCGCGGTGAAGGGCCTGTGCGTGTCGAGCAGATGCGCCATGGCTGCCTCGCCACCAGCTTCATGGAAATCACCTTCGGCCACAAGATCCGCATCAAGCGTGATGCCGGCTTGCGCCAGGCCTTGAGTAAATCCCTTCAAACGGTCCTTCGCCTGATAGAATTTCATCGGGCCGGTGATCGTTGCAATCTGGTGATGCCCTTTCGAGATCAGATATTCCGCCGCAAGGCGGCCGCCCTGCACATTGTCCAGATAGACACAGCGGTCCGCATGGCCCTTGAGGTAGCGGTTCAGCAATACGGACGTGGGTTGACGGTCAAGAAGCACAGCCAGTTCATCGTCTTCCAGATTGTCCGCATGCACGACCACGCCATCGCATTGCCGGTCAAGCAGCGAAAACCAGGCTTGGCGCTCGCCTTCCGATGTCGCCTGACTGGATTCGGCAATGGTCTTGTAGCCGACGTTCCGCAAGGCCATCTCGACACCCTCCAGCATGAAGCCGTAATAGACGGATGCAAAATTGTTGATCACCACGCCGATCGTGCGTGATGAGCGGCTGGCAAGATCCCGCGCCACCAGATTGGGGCGGTACCCCAGTCGTTCGATGACCTCCAGCACGCGCTCGCGTGTCCTGACGCCCACAACTTCCGGATTGTTGATGACACGCGACACGGTTGCGGTTGAAACCCCTGCCTGCCGGGATACCTGCAGTATTGTCACCATCGGTCAATGGCCATGTCGCAATCTCCTCCAAACCTGCACTGAGTCCTGCAGCAGGCTTTGATACCGATTTCTGCCATATGTATCCGGTTACATCAAGAAAATAGGGCAGGCAAATCCATTTGATGCAGGCAGATGACGGGATCGCTGACTGCCTTCCGATTCTTGGCTTGGTTCTTCTGGAACCGATTGCCTTGCTGCCCTTCTCATCGCTCGCCACGGCCGGAGGAGCCGACGCAAGATTTATACCAAAGATCAATGATCAGGATCCATCATTTACTGTCGAAATGTTCAGCCATTGGCTTCCAGTAACGCTCGTGCCAGCCGCCGGCCAGATGCTCGGTCATCTGTTCTGGACATCCGGTCTGATCCAGCGTCACGAGTGTTCCGGCACCTTCTGTCTCCAGTTTGATGCGAAGCAGGGTATAAAGCCCCTCCTCCCAACCGGCGACGCGCCATGCCTGGACGATCTTCTTGCCAGGCTCCAGTTCCAGATTGCGCGCCGTGATCTTGCCGTCGTGCATTTCGGCCAACCCGCCGATAGCGGTGGAAATCCGCGACGTGCCACCGGTCAAGGCGCTGTGATGTTTTTCGCTCATGAATGCCTGATAGACATCCTGCGGTTTTGCATTGATCGAAACTTGCTGATGAATATGCGTCGACATGGCAGACCTCCTTGCAATTGACAGGTTTTCCTATAACATTCAACCAAAAGGTTGAGCATTATGCAAGGTAAAACGCAGATTGCAAATATGAACCATTTGTCCGACGCGCAGATGGACCGTATCTTTCAGGCACTGGCAGACCCGACCAGGCGCGCCATCATCAAGCGACTGACGGTGGCGCCACAGCGTGTGACAGATCTGGCCGAACCTTTCGACATGTCCCTCAATGCCGTTTCCAAACATCTCAAGACGCTGGAAAAAGCCGAACTGATCGACCGCGACAACAGGGGCAGAACCTCCATTTGCTCCCTGCGGACAGAGCCGCTGCAAAACGTTCAGGAATGGCTGGATCAATATGCGCATTTCTGGGGCAGCAATCTGGACGCCTTCTCGCGACATATGGAACAGGCCTCACACACGGAGGACATTGCCAAACCGGATCGCCCGAAAGAAGACGATGACCATGAATGAATGCCCCTCTCCAAGTCTTTCACTGGTGGTGCGCCGTCTCGTCGCCGGCGATCCAGCTGCGGCCTTTGCCGCGTGGACAGACCCGGACCAGATCAAATCCTGGTGGGGACCGGACAATGTGGATTGCCCGCAATGTCATGTGTATTTGCGGATTGGCGGGTCATACGCCATCGCCAATCGCTTTGCCGACGGCTCCATCGTATGGATCAGGGGTGAATATACCCGGCTCGAGCCACCGCATCTGGTCGCCTATACCTGGCGGACAGGTCCGGAAAGACCTGCCGATCCGAGCACAGACGAAAGTGTCACCGTGCGTTTCGTCGCCAAAGTGCATCAGACGGAGGTCATCATCACCCATAGACGGCTGGCCGATCAGAGCGTCCTTGCCTCGCATGAAAACGGCTGGGCCGGCTGCCTGGATGGTTTTTCCGAATACCTCGCCAGGCACAGCAGAAACGATCCCGGTTTGCGCTGAGTCAAAGGGCGCGCGGCAACCGAAAGCTATCATGCAGCTTATTCAACATAATGGGCCAATAGCATGAAAAACATCGCCATTATTCAGGGGCACCCCGATCCGGCAGGCGGGCATCTTTGCCATGCATTGGCTGATGCCTATGGCGATGGCGCAAGGGCCGCCGGCCACAGCGTCACGAGCATTGATGTGGCCCATATCGATTTCCCGCTGCTACGCAGTCAACAGAACTGGGAGGCTGGCCGCAGCGCAACCCCGCCGGGCCTGCTTGCAGCGCAGGACAGTTGCATTGCCGCAGACCATTTGGTGCTGATTTATCCCCTGTGGTGCGGCACCATGCCTGCGCTGCTCAAGGGTTTCATTGAACAGGTTTTTCGTCCGGGCGTTGTACCCAGTCAGGACAAATCTCTCCCCAAGGGCCTGATGAAGGGAAAATCCGCCCGGATCATAGTAACAATGGGCATGCCGGTGCTCGCCTATCGCTGGTATTTCCGTGCCCACAGTCTGAAAAATCTGCAACGCAACATTCTGGGTATGGTCGGCATCAAACCCGCCCGCAGTTCACTGTTTGGAATGGTGGAAAATGCCAATGAAAAAAAGCGCCAACAATGGTTTGACTTGATGCGAACCCTGGGTGGCAAGGCCATCTGATTTCTGTTCGGTCGAGCACATCTTTTGAGCAAAAACGCACCCGGCAGGCCGGGGCATAACCGTGGCAGTCTTGACACGCACAGCAGCGCAATCAGCATCAGAACCACTCCATACGGCAATTTCATCAGCCGATATAGGACAGCCCAACGCCGAGCAATGCTGATAGGCCCAGCACCCGCAGAATGCCCCAGTGAAACCGCAACATCAGCACGCCGCTGAGCAGGGCCAGCGCGATCACCCGCCAGTCGAGTGTGGCAATATCGGGTTGCCACAGGGTCACCGGTCCGTAGCGGGTCGGCGTGACATCGCGAAAGAACACATGAAGGGCAAACCAGATCGACAGGTTGAGGATGACACCCACGACGGCTGCCGTGATGGCTGACAATGCCCCCTGCAGGCGTGGCTGCGCGCCGATCCAGTCGATATAGGGTGCGCCGGCAAATATCCACAGAAAGCAGGGCGCGAAGGTCGCCCACAACGTCACCACAGCGCCAGCCAGGCCAAGGCCAAGACCGCCCTGCCCGTAGGCTGAAAGAAAGCCGACAAATTCCGTCACCAGGATCAGCGGCCCGGGTGTGGTCTCGGCCAGTCCGAGCCCATCCATCATGGCGCCGGCCGTCAGCCAGCCATAGTGGTGCACCACGTCCTGCGCCATATAGGCCAGCACCGCATAGGCACCGCCGAAGGTAACGACGGCCAAGCGCGAGAAGAAAAACCCCAACTGGCTGAGAATCGGTTGCCCCGACAAGGCCCCCACCAGCAGGAGCGGCAGCCACCAGATTACCAGCCATGACAGCACCGTCATCAGCGTTTTGGCCGGCGCCACCTTGATGGTTTGCTTCTTGCCTGACGATTGCATCTTTTTGGAGGTTGTTAAAAAGCCATAGAGCGCCGCCAGCAAAATGAGCAACGGATAGGGCAATTGCAGAAAGAATATGCCGACAAAGGCCAATGCGGCGATGACCCAGTGGCCCGGCCGGTTCAGGGCCCTTTTCGACACCCGCAAAAGTGCCTCGATCACAATCACCACGACGGTTGCCTTGATGCCGAGAAACAGCGCCTCAACCACCGGCACATTGCCGAGCATCGCATAGATCACCGCAAGCGCTGCGATAACCACAGCGCCAGGCACAACAAAAAGCAGTCCCGCGACAAGGCCGCCGGCTACGCCATGCAGCCGCCAACCGGCATAGGTTGCCAGTTGCATGGCTTCTGGCCCGGGCAAGAGCATGCAGAAGCTGAGGGCATTGAGAAATTGCTTCTCGGACAGCCAGGCTTTTTCCTGAACCAGCATGCGATGCATCAGGGCAATCTGCGCTGCCGGGCCACCAAAGGACAGGATGCCGATCTTGCCAAAAACCGTTGTGATTTCGGCAAGACTGTGAGAAGGATTGGGTTCATTCACCGGCACGTCGCTTTCAGTCATCGCATCCACTCCGTGCCGAAATTGCAAAAGAAAATCCGGGATCTGTGTATGATTCTTTGCAAATATGCGAAGGCAAGGTCAACCCGATTCAGGGCGTTTGGTGTCATGATTTGCCGCCGCTCACTCCGCCAACAGGATTTTTGCGCGCCGTCTCTCCGACAATCGTTCCCGCCATAGGGTCGGGCACTTCAAACATCGTATCAATCCGTCTATGCTGCGGCCTGAAACTTGGAGGAACGCATGACGAATTCATTGGATCGCGACAGTGCCGAATGGCAGTTGCGGGTTGATCTGGCTGCAGCATTTCGGCTGGCGGTGCATTTTGACTGGCACGAATCTGTCGGAAACCATTTCTCGGCGGCCGTCAGCCCTGACGGCAAGAGGTTTCTTCTCAATCCGCGCTGGCAGCATTTTTCCACCATCAAGGCCAGCGATTTGCTGCTACTCAATGCCGACGATGAGGAAACCATGAATCGCCCCGATGCGCCGGATGCCTCCGCCTGGTCCATCCACGGCGCTGTTCACGCCAAGGTGCCGCAGGCACGCGTGCTGCTGCATTGCCATGCGCCCTATGCCACAACGCTGTGCACCTTGAAGGATCCGGCCATCAAGCCGATCGATCAGAATACTGCACGGTTTTACAACCGTTGCGCCATTGATCTGAATTTCGGCGGCATTGCCGATGACGTGGCGGAAGGCAAACGCATTGCCGAGGCCTTCGGCAATCATGGCAGCATGATGATGGGCAATCACGGCATCTCCGTTGCAGCGCAGAGTGTGGCCGAAGCCTTCGAGGATCTCTATTTCCTCGAACGCGCCGCCAGAACCATGGTGCTGGCCTATTCCACCGGCCAGCCGCTGAATGTGATGGATGATGAACTGGCCGAAAAGACCGCGGCAGGCTGGGACAGTGTCCGGGAATCCGGATTTGCCCATTTCGACTATCTCAAAAGCATGCTGGACCGCACGGACCCGTCCTACAAGACGTGACAGGCTACAAGACGTGACCGGGCAATCCGGTCATTTGCACGCCTGAATGAATTGCGGCCTCATAGCCGCAATTTGATGGTGCATGACCGGATGGATCGGCAATGGCAACGAAAGAACCTTCTGTTGAAACCTAAACTATTTGATATTCTAAGTAAGCGCCAGGAGAACCTGCCTAGGATTAATAGTGAGAGACAATGATCATTGGCGACTAGAGGGTATTTTGATGATGGTGCACTAATTTCCTTGGAATTAGGGAAAGCGCGATGGGGCTTGGGTTCTACACGGTAAGGCTACGACTCTTGAAGTTTGTCGCATAGATCAGCCGCTTTGCGTTTTCAGCGCTCCACCTAGGTAGAGCCGCCACGAACATCCGCTATCGATAAACCGACAGACCATCGAACATCAACGTTTGCAGCATCGCAAACTTGCTGCGCAATATCCACCCCGAAGCGAGGCCAAAAATCCGCTAATCCAAGCTACAAGTTTGGCCAAATGTTCTGACGGCAGACAAACAGGGAGAAATCAGTGCAATTAAAGAGAGTTTTCATTTTGGCCGGCGTCTTATTCGCAGCGGCAACTTCTTTTGCGTACGCCCGCGAGATGCACCCATTCCCAGATCAAAATGGGTGCATTCTGAATTTCTCCTATTCCGCAAAGCCTACGTTTGCGGTGATCTGGACTGGAGGATGCATCGACGGCAAAGCCGAAGGCACCGGAATAGGCGTCCTTTACGAAAACCTTTCGGGCGTCTGGTTTATGCAGTTCATCGGAAAAATGCATCAAGGCCGTATGGCGGGCGACAAGGTCTATGTTCAGGGTTCGGACAGCGCCCGTGGGGTGTTTTCGGTTACTGGAGGCGAGCGGCGCGGTGAAGGCAAGATGATTTACGAAAGCCCTAAGCGCGGGCCGGTCGTCGCCCAGATGCAATTTGACAAGGATGAACCGGTTTCGTCGGTGTTCTCCGACAAAAAGGCCGATAATCCAGAGGCATATGACGCTTATGCAAAGGAATTTGAGAGATGGCGCTCCCTGATGGTGCCCGAACTGGGTCTGAACGGGGCCTGCGACGCATGGGGTCACATTGAAACTGTCGCGACTGCGCTTGCTGCCCGTTCGGCTAAGTCGGCGAAAGAACTGTTCAACTGGCCGCCTGGTCCCGAATGGATCAAGGAGGACTGCAATAACTGGAGTATTCAGATAGAGGGTGTGACAGCTGGTGATGGCGCTGCTGAATTTGCCGCCTCGCCGACGGAAGCCGTTTTCAATACTTGGCGGCGCAACGAGGGCGTTGTGGAGGCTACACGAGCTCTACCCGATGCCGACATCGCTGCTCTTGGCGATCATGCATATGTAAATATCCTAAATGAATATGACCAATGCACATTTCATGTTGAAAATCGCAGATCAATAAAAGGCCGGGCGCAAGAGAATGCATTCTATGAAAAGATCATTTTGAAGGCTTTTGCCTCTTTGGGGATAGAACCATTTGTCCTTGATTTACATCATGCACTGAGGTCTGGAGCACAATTGCCAGATGGAACCAGCAATTTTGACGTGCTTAAATCAGGAGAGGTTCAGATATACAAAAAGGCAATCGACTATCCGCTTTTTGGTAACCCTGACAATCCAGAGAATCCAAGTATCATTGGCGCAATCATCCGAAGACAAGTCGCACTTCTCGAGCTTGGGATTATTGACGTCAAGCAGGAAGGAAAGGCGGTTACAGTGACCTTGCTGCAGGGCTGCCGTTGAAGCCGTGGACAACGGCCTTTCTGGGGCGCCGGCCAGGCCGAGACTGAGTGCCACATGGACCTTTCCCGTGCCGCTGGGCACAAAAACGATAACGATCTCTGATCTAATGTCGTTGTCGTACATCAAGGATTTTAGAAAGAAAGAGACAGCTGCTCCTTAAGAATGGGTGAATGAGATGCCCGAGAAGAATTCCTAACCATCTGAATTCACTCATGAAACGAAGCTTGGAAGTATTCGTTTTTGCAGGATATCGGGTTCTTCGGTGCGGTTTCCTTGCAATTCGATTTGTGCTTTGTGATGTGATTCACTGCTGCAAAACGTTGATTTGGAGGCTGCACTGAAGCCTCGGTACGTCGTGGAAACAGGTCAGAGCAACATGTTTCGCTCCAGGCTCGATCAGATCCTCGACATGGGCCATGAGAAGGTGGTGCTTGCGGAGGCCTTCCTTCGCCCGCTTTGGCTGGCCGAACGGGTGGTGACGCAGAGACCACGCGACCCGATACCCAAGAAGATCTATTCCCGGCATGCGCCGGAGCTCGAATGCATCGGCAAAGGCAAGCCACACAAGCCCTGCGAATTCGGCGTCAAAGCCTCGGTCGCCACAACCCTCAAACGCTCAAAGGGTGGTCAATTCGCCATCCATGCCAAGGCGCTGCCTGGCAGGCCCTATGACGGCCACACGCTGGCAAAAGTGATCCCCGATATCGAGGCACTCACCGGCGCAACACTCACCCGCATTCTTGCCGGCGCCGGCTACGAAGGTCACAACGCAATACAAAGCCATAGATTCCGCGTCTTCACTGCCGGCCAGAAGCGCCATGTCACACCAGCCATCAAACGCCGAACGAGGCGCCGACGCCGAACGAGGCGCCGATCCTCCGTCGAAACGGTTATCCATTGCCGGCAGGCAAGCGAAGCGCCGCCGAGAGTGGGCAACTGAAAAACGGCCACAGGATGAATGGAAACTATCTTGCCCACGAACAGGGCGACGCCATAAATCCGATCATGGCAGCTGTTGGATACAACTTCCGCCTCATCCTCAAGTGGATCAGGTTTCTTTGGCTCCAAATCTGGATCAAATGGATAACCAGTCAATCAGCAACAATCGCGTAGGTCACGCTCGACTGGTTATGGTGAGTCCGATTATGATGCCTGTGAAGCTGCCTATACGCAGACACGCAGGACAAGAAAAGGACCGTCGGAACGAACCTTCAGTACGCTCACAAAAAATAGACCTTGAATTGCTTCCTTGGCGTGACCTATACGCACAATGACAGCAATCTCGAGCTTTATGGCAATGATAAGTGGCATGTCACTACGTCGGCAACGAAAAAACAGTAAATCAAGCAAGTGGTGAGATTATAAGAATGGTTAACTTCATAAAGTCCGCAATATTTTGTTTTCCTTTGATTTTTTTGGGAACGCACTCTTATGCGACGGAAACGATTTATGATGGATCACAGTACGTTAACAGCATTGGCGCCTCCTGCGGCATCAAAGTTGAGAAAGATGGCGGCTCTAGTTACGTAAGGGTCAATTGCAGCAATGGGAGTTGGGGGAATTGCACGGGGAATGATCTTGAAGGCAGTTATTTTTGCGAGACCAGTAAATCCCGCGACAATCCTTATGGCGTAGAAAACGCTATCAACTGGGTACTCAACAACCTATAAAGTGAATGACGCATGACGCCGTTGAAAACAATGTTGCAGCGGCTTGCCGCTTCAGTTTTTGCACTAACCTTGACTGGCTGTACCGGCCATGAATCGTCAATCAGCCTTGCCTCCAAAGAACAAGGTAAATTGCTTCAAACAGCCTATAATCCAATGCTCTCAGACGAAGAGGCTGTCTGGCGTGGGGTGGGCATACAGCCCGGAGGTGCAAGTTGGCCGATAGGATTGCGGTTGGGCGGAAAAATCGTAAGCATCAGCTATACTTCACTCCGGTGTTCTGGGAATTGGTACAAGCTGGCCGAGAGTCCAAGCCACGCAATTGATCGTGAGATTTTGAAATCCCATGATGGAAAAGGACGCTGTAAGGAATCCGGTTTCGTCGAGCTGAGTCTCCAAAAAAGTGGGAGAATTGTGGCGCTATGGTCTAATGAACTAACCGACAAAAAAAAGCGTTCGGTTGCCGTTCTTGAACGCGGTAGGATGGATGACACGAACCCCGATAAGGTTATCCGTCTGACGAAAAATGAAATAAAATATGACACTGAAAAGCCAGTGGCCTTTCGAGCACCACAACCGGTAGAAAACACGATGCTGGCGAGTGCTGAAACGGCGCTTGCGAAGCAACAAACAGAGATGACCGCTAAATTACAAAAGCCACAAATGTCTGGCGATGTCGCAGTGGCTCATTTACTCGGCGGTCTTATAGGTGCCGTGTATGGAGATGCGTTCCGTTCGGCGGGCAGTGGAGCTGCGACCACAAGCTCTCCTCCTCCACAGTCATCCGCACCAATCACGCAAAAGGCTGAGGCCCCCAAGGGAGTTACATCTATCCGTCAAGATGGAAACTTCACGGTTATCAAGTGCGCGAACTCCAAAGAATACAAGGTGCATCACGACCCGTATGGCAAATGCGGATTGCCGGGAACTCCCGGTTCCTATGAATGTGGTTGGGCTATCGAGGACACCAAGAAGTATTGCCAGTGAACTATTGAACAAGCCTATAAAAGCTTGTCTTTGAAATAACCAATCGTTTCATGAGCGCATGAGGTGTCTCCCCTGCCCTATGTGCAGCCCTGAGCTCCTCAATTTGAGTTGTGGACTTGCCCCGATGACGTGGCGGAAGGCAAACGCATTGCCGAGGTCTTCGGCAATCATGGCAGCATGATGATGGGCAATCACAGTATCTCCGTTGCAGCGCAGAGTGGGGCGGAAGCCTTCGAGGAACTGTATTTCCTCGAACGCGCCGCCAAAACCATGATGCTGGCCTATTCCACCGGCCAGCCGCTGAATGTCATGGATGAAGAACTGGCCGAAAAGCCCGCGGCAGGTTGGGACGGTGTACGGGCATCCGGATTTGCCTATTTCGACTATCTCAAAAGCATGCTGGACCGCACGGACCCGCCCTACAAGACGTGACACGGCAATCCGGTCATTTGCACGCCTGAGTGAATTGCGGCATCATAGCTGCCATTTGATGGTGCATGACCGGGTGGATCGGCAATGGCAACGAAAGAACCTTCTGTCGAAACCTATACGATAAAGGATCTGCGGGCATTCAAACTGTCTAAGGCCCTGACAAGTATTCTGCAAAACAGTGTCCTGATCGATGATGACCATGGCAAACAATGCATCACCCCACATACATTCTTTTACACCGCCCTTACCCAGGAAGGCCTTTCAGACACTGCGGCCACGGCCTTCGGCAGCCTGTTCGACGCAGACAGGCTGAGGAGTACTTCCAGTCAGAGCACGACTGCTCGCAATGGCTCTTCAACTGCTGTCTCCAAAGGGCTGCATCAGGCGTTTCAGGATGCAAGCCAATTGCGTGCACAAACATCAGGCAAGGACGAATATATCGGCCTCCGTCATGTCCTTTTTGCCCTTTTCACCGCTGGAGCAAAGCCATTGTTCGATAATGCGGAGGATATACTCGAAACCACCAATGTGGACAGGCTGCGGGCGACCAGGGCCATCGCGGCCTATTGTCTCGAATACGCCGAGGAGGAGGAAAGCCAAGATGTCTGGGACAAAATTTTGGGCGACCTGGGTCTGAAGAGAGACGAACTGGAAACAAACAAAGCTGCTATCCGGCGCGCCGATGAAATCGCCGTTTTGCAGGCTGACGACCCCTGGAGCGAGGACGCGATCGACCGGTCTGGGGCAGGCAATGAAGCCGAGGCCTTTGCCGCCATGATTTGCGCACGGCAGTTTACACCACCATTGGCCGTTGGCGTGTTCGGCGACTGGGGATCGGGCAAATCGTTCTTCATGAAGCTGGTCCATCAGGCGATCAACAGGCGGACGAACCGTGTCGGCGCCATTGAAAAGACCGCGGATGCTGAAGATACCAACGATAACGAGATATCCTTCCTGAAACATATCGTTCAGATTCGATTCAATGCCTGGCACTATGCGGAAACCAACCTGTGGGCGAGTCTGGTCGATCACATTTTCACATCGCTTGATGGCTGGGCAAAGGCGCACAACAGCATTCCCGAAACCGAGAAGGTCTTCAGAAAGCTCACGTCGGCGAAAAAGCTGACTGTCGAGGCTGTCAGGACATTGGTCGATAAGCGTCAGGAGGAAAAGGACGCCGAAAGGAGACTGGAGACAGCAGAGCAGGAATTGGCTGAAAAACGCCGTGCCTTGGAAAAGGAGCCTGCCACTTTTGCAAAATCGGCCTGGGAGCAGGTTTTCCACGATGCCGACCAGAAAACGGCGATGAAAAGTGCGGCTCAGACGCTCGGACTGGGTGATCTCAGCGATAGCACTGAGGATCTTGCGTCGGCTGTAAAGGGGCTGGACGGAGAACTCGTACGGTTCGAAACCCTGCGGTCCGGTGTGGTTCGATCGTTGACCCTGCCTGTGGCAGTCATCACAATAACTTTTGGTATCGTGGTGCTGCCACCGCTCTTTGCTTTTCTGGCAGACCGGGTACATGACGGCTTGTCACCGATCGCGGCGTCAATCTCCGGTGTCTTTGCTCCTGTGGCGCTGGCCCTGTCATGGGCTGCCGGCCACACAAGGAAGGCCATGAGCGTGGTCAAGGGTTTCCGATCCCGGTTTGAACAACAAATCGAGCAGCAAAGCGCGGTGCAAAAAGAGCGGGAAGAACTGGCTCAGCAGGAATTGGCGCGCGCGCAAGTGGCAGCCGAGGATGCACGCGAACAGCTTTCACAGGCCACGGCAAAGGCCATGGCAGCAGCCCGCGCCTACCATGACCAGACGGATGACGGCCGGGTCCTGCGTTTTGTTCGCGATCGGGTGATGGGAGGGGAATATTCAAAACAATTGAGCTTTGCAGCAATTGTTCGCAAGGATTTTGATGAACTGAGCGCCCTGATGACCAGAGACGGAGAGACGCAGGGTGCCGCTGAAGAGCGCCACTTGCTTGGAAAACACATAGAGCAGTTGATTCTGGACAGCGGCGATCTTCTGGAAGATGCGGAAAAGGCTACACTTCGGGAAATCTGCGCCGTACCGAGCCAGCCAAAAGCGGTTTTTCAACGTATTGTGCTCTATATCGACGATCTGGACCGCTGCCCGCCCGATCAGGTCATCAACGTCCTGCAGGCAATTCATTTGCTCCTGAGTTTCCCGCTGTTCGTCGTATTTGTCGCCGTTGACGTGCGCTGGCTGCGCAAATCGCTGACAACCGAATATGCCGGTCTACTGGGCGGAGGGAGCGGTACAGACGGCACGGCAACAGCCAGTGACTATCTGGAAAAAATCTTTCAGGTTCCCTATTGGGTGCGCGCCATGGAACCCGATGCCACAAGGCAGATCCTGCGAGACCGGATGGGCCCGGATTGTAGCGCGACAATCTGGATGAGAAGTTTGCGACAAACTTGATGAGAATCTGGTGTCGCGATTTTGCGATCATGGCTTTGTTGTTTGTCGCGGGCAAGAGATTTTTTACATTTTCCTTGTCGCGGCG
>Ga0208648_1000175_pt1 | contig 69956 bp, 65 predicted proteins | sample AntAceMetag02UKL_FD_184772 | JGI IMG/M metagenome (GOLD analysis project Ga0208648, IMG submission 184772) | Saline lake microbial communities from Ace Lake, Antarctica - Antarctic Ace Lake Metagenome 02UKL (SPAdes) (version 2) | ecosystem: Environmental > Aquatic > Non-marine Saline and...
CCGCTGGAAACCCGGGAGCGATTCCGGAAACGGAAGGTCCTCTCGGTCGAGAACGTCCACAGTCACCTCCTATCCGTTTGAAGCCAAGCTAGATGTAGTGGGTGTGGGCGTCAAGCGGATAGGCACGATTCATTGCTACGTAGGAAGTTGTTGATTTTTTGCGCTTCTTGCCCGGCGATGTCCAGGCTGTCTGCAAAGACGTCGCTTTTCGATGCAAAGACAATCCGTCTTCGCTGTCGATCTGGACTTGGTCGTAAACCGCTCTCGGTTATCTGGGCAAATGCACAGGTGAAGAGATTACAGGCCTGAATGGCATTTTGCCGCTTTTGGCCATGAGCAGTTCCGCAACGGCTTTCGTCCGGGGAGGCATCGGTAAACGAGGTTGCCACACGCGTCAGCATCTATCATCCGGCGACCTTCAGACATCCCGGGGTCTGGAGCGCGACCCGACATGAGAAAGGTGTGGGATGCCGGCATGAAGATGCTTGCTGAAATGCGGGCTTGAATGGGTGGCAATGGTATTAGGCGTGGATCTCGATCTGCCAGGCCCACGGCGCTCACAGAAGGGGAACAATCATTTCTAGAGAATAATGTCAGCCCAATGAAACGACCGGGCAGTGCCTTTGGCATGCCCGGTCGGCTTGTTTCGTTCTACTTCAGGCGGCCGCTTGCATGAGCCAGCATCGTATAGACCTTGCCTGTATCCGAAGTCAGATAGGTCTGGGTTACGACTTTGTCGCGGTCATTTTTTGCGACATCGGCAAGCAGCTTTTCAAAGACGGCAATGTAATGATCAACCGCCGTCGTGAACTCGGGCTCCCTTGCGTACTTGCTCTTGATCTCTTCAAAGGTCTTCTGTCCCTTGAGGGTATAGAGCCGGCGCGTAAAGATATCACGCTCGCCGCTTTGGTAACGACGCCACAGTTCCACAGATGCATCATGATCAATTGCCCGGGCGATATCGACCGACAGTGAGTTGAGCGATTCAACGACCTGACGTGGGTTTCTGCCACGCGCATTGTTGCTGGAGCTGTTCGCTGCGCCCCGTGGTGGCTGGTTGCTTTCACCGTCTTGCTGACGTGAAGCGCTTCTCAAAAGATCCCTGACCCAACCTTCACCTTGCGGCTTGCGTGCGGGGGTGGAGACCGCATCAGTTGGTTCGGGTACCGGTACGGGTGCAAGTGAGGCCTTTGACGAAGACTGGCTTGCCTGTTGCGTTGTCTGTTGCGTTGTCTGGGCTGACTGGCTGGAACTGTGCATGACACCCATGCCACCGCGCAGGTCCATCCTGGATTCAGCTTTCTGGGCTACCGGTACTTCGACTTCCGCCACCGGCGCCTCAGCGACCTTTGCTTCTACAACAGGTTTCTCCACTACTTTCAGTTCAACAACGGATGGTGCTGCTGGTGTCGGTGCTTCGACTGGCGCAGGTGCGACTGGTTTCTGTTTTGCCGGCCTGTCCTGTGGACCGGAGTGATCCAGCATGTGCGATGAATGCTCCACAATGGCAGACAGATCCTGAAGTGCCTTGATCTGCTCTGACACGGCATTGCGCATGGCAGCGGTGCTTTCACGGGTTTCTTCAGGAAGATCAAATATGCCCTTCTTGATTTCACTGCGTGTGCTGTTCAGTTCCTCGCGGATTTCATTGGCAGACTGGCGGATTTCATTCGTCGCGCCAGAGAAGCGGGATACAGCATCTTCTACTGCTTCACGGATCGCCTGTTTCATTGTGTCAGCCGTTGTGACAGAGCGGCTTTCCGTGTCCGACAGCATGGCGCTGATGGTTTCGATAGAGGAGGAGAGGCTGCCCGACAGGGCTTTGGCAGAACTGCTCGCCCGCTCGCTCGCCTTGCCGAATGCCTCTTCAACGATGGATTCGAGAGAACGCATGTTCTTCTCGATTTCCTCGGAACGTGTGACCAATCCGCTAGAAAGACCGTCAAGGGCTTCCTTGCGTTCTTCCAGAGTGTTGGACAGGCTTGATTGTGCCGATCCGAGCAGATCCGATGCCGAAGCCAAGACTTTGGAATGGTCGTCGAAGCTGCCGGCAATTGCGCTCACACGGCCAAGAGTCTCGCTGGATATGGTGTCCAGCTGAGAAATGTTGGTCTTGAGTATTTCTGTCGAGTCAGCGAATATTTCTGCCGCACGACCAGCAGAACCAGCGAATTTCTCGGTTGTGCTGGTCAGGCGTGTATCCACCTCTTCAAGTGTCGATGCCGTGCTGCTGATGAGACTGGATATGGACGAATTGCTTCGGCCGAGTTCAGCAATCAGTTCGGTCACTTCCGTTTTCAGACTGTTACCGGCGCTGCCGATTGCATCCAGCGTTTCCCGGGTGCGGGACGTCAATGCATCAACAAGTGCAGTACTTTGAGACTGCAATTGCTCGGCGCTGGCGGCGGTGATTTCCCGGATATCATTGGTGATCTGCTGGCCGCGCTGTGCGTAGGCTTCAACCAGTGGCAAAGCCTGCTCGTCGATCAGCTTGGACAGTTCTGTCGAACGGCTGGACAGCATGGAGTTCAGTTCGCGTGTGTGCTCGTCCAGAGTGGCTCTGATCGACATGTTACGGGCATCAAGCGCTTTCTCACTGTCAGCAAACTGCGAAACAATTGTCTGGGCCTGCAAGCCGACCTTTTCACCGGCTTCATGGGCTGCGTTGGTAATGGCGCTTGCTGCACCAAGAATACCGGTTTCGCTTTCAGCCAGGTGACCGGTCAATTCCGCAAATTGCTTGTTCAACGAGTCTGTACGTTCAGCCAACCGCATTTCGACAGCATCGGAGTATTTCGCTGCAGCCAGATTGAGCTGTGTTGAGAAGTCATGGCCGATACCCTCCAGAGACTGTGCGGAGCGGCGGGCTTCGGAATCCATCTGCTCGACGGTCTGCGTCACTGTTTCACGCAAGGTCGCTGCCATTCCCAGTGCGCGGCTTTCGATCGTCGTATTGACACTTTCGAGGCCGGCATTGAGGACATTGTCCATGATCTGCAGGCGGTCCTCCATATTGGCTGTCCGGGTATCAATTGTGGTGCCAATGAGTTCGACGTTGGTCGCCAGTGTTGTATCCATGGCGGCAACACTCTCATCCAGTTTGGATGACATGGCCATGATTTCACCCGATAGTGTCTGGGCAATTCTCTCGTTGCCCGTGCCCATCAAGCCTTCGATCCGCGCGGAATTGGTTTCCAGGGTCGCAGCAAGTGTCTCCGTGTTATCAACGACGGAATGGGCAATGGAACTGGTGCCTTCACGGATCAGATTATCAATCCGGTCAGCATTGGTTCCAAGCGTACTGGCCAGCATGTCCGTATTTTCGACGATGGAGCTTGCAATCGAACCGGCACCGTTGCGCAGGATGGTGTCGAATTGCTCGGCATTTTCTCCCAGCGTGCTGGAGATAGACCGGGTGTGTCCTGCAACCGAGTTGGCAAGAGATTCAGTGCCTTCACGCATCAGGCTGTCAATCTGGGAAGCATTCGCTCCAAGTGTATTGGATATTTCAGCCGTGTGCGTTGCAACGGAACTCGCGATCTCATCTGAGCGTTCGCGCATGATGTTGTCCAGGCGATCGGTATTGGCTCCCAATGTCGTGGCGAGCAATTCCGCGCTCTGTTCGGCAGAATTTGTGATCGCTCCTGCGCCATCACGCAGTATGGAATTCACCCGGTTGGCATTGGCACCCAAAGTGGTGGCAAGCATTTCTGCGCTTTGTGCCGTTGCACTGGTAATGCCACCAGCACCCTCACGCAAAATGGCATCAACCCGTGCGGCGTTCGACTCCATGGTCGTGGACAGCATGTTCGAGCTCTGTTCTACAGAGTTGGTGATCGCTCCTGAACCCTCGCGCAAAATGGACTCAACCCGTTCGGCGTTGGACCCGATCGTGTTGGCCAGCATGTTTGAGCTCTGCTCGGCAGAGTTGGTAATTGCTCCGGCGCCCTCACGCAAAATGGTATCAACCCGTTCGGCATTGTCACCCATTGTGCGGGCAAGAACTTCGGCGCTCTGCCTTGTTGAATTGGTAATCGCCCCGACGCCCTCACGCATGATGGTGTCAACCCGTTCGGCATTGTCACCCATTGTGCGGGCAAGAACTTCGGCGCTCTGCCTTGTTGAATTGGTAATCGCCCCGACGCCCTCACGCATGATGGTGTCAACCCGATCGGAATTGGCGCCCATGGTGCTGGCAAGCAGCTCTGCACTTTCGGCTGTCGAAAGTGTGATTGAATCAACACCCTCACGCAGAATGGTACTGACGTGATCGGAATTGGCCCCCATGGTATTTGCCAGACGCTCAGCGCTCTCGGCGGTCGAAAGTGTGATTGAATCAACGCCATCACGCAGAATGCTGTTCATGCGATCGGAATTGGATCCCATGGTATTTGCCAGACGCTCAGCGCTTTCGTCGGTTGAAAGCGTGATCGAATCAACGCCTTCACGCAGAATGCTGTTCATGCGATCAGAATTGGATCCCATGGTCGTGGCAAGCAGTTCTGCACTCTTTGCGGTTGATGTTGTGATCGATTCAACACCCTCGCGCAGAATACTGTCCATGCGATCAGAATTGGATCCCATGGTCGTGGCCATCAGTTCTGCGCTCTGTGCAGCAGAATTTCTGATGGTGCCAACCCCTTCATTCAAAATGCTGTTCACCCGTTCGGCTGTGGCACCCAGCGTGCTGGCTATGACTTCGCCATGTTCCGAAACCGAGTTTGCGATGGAGCCGGTACCTTCGCGCATGATGGTATCGATGCGCTCTGCATTTGAGCCAAGTGTCGAAGAAAGCACTTCCGTGCTGTCTGCAACAGATTTTGTGATGGCGCCTGTACCCTCTCGCAGCAGACCGTCTATGCGCTCGGCATTGGAGCCAAGCGTCACGGCAAGCGCATGGGTGTTTTCCGTCACCGCGCGGCCAACGGCCGCTGCACCATTGTTCAGCAGGCCTTCCAGCCGTTTGGCGTTCGAGCCAAGTGTGTCGGACAAGGATTGTGTTCCGTCATCGGAGACGGTGCGAATGGCTTGTGTGCCTTCATTGATAAGCGTCTGCAGCCTTTCAGCGTTTGAACCGAGTGTTTCAGACAAGGATTGTGTTCCGTCATCGGAGACGGTGCGTATGGCTTGCGTACCGTCCTTGATGAGGGTCTGCAGGCGCTCAGCGCTTGATCCAAGGGTGGACTCAAGCTTCTCGGCACTTTCAGACGTTGCATTGTTGATCGCAGCCGCTCCAAATCCGATCAGACCTTCCAGACGTTCTGCTCCGGTGGTGAAAGTGGCCTCGAGGTTTTGCGCATTGTCGACGGCAGCTCTGTTGATCGTATGTGCACCATCCTTGATCAATCCGGCTATATTGCTGGCACTTGCATCCAGTGTGGCGGCAAGTTCAGCTGTCCGTTCGCCGACGGCGCGGCCAAGGTTCTCGGTGCCGTTATGCATCAGGGAATCGACGCGGTTGGAGGTATTTTCCATGGCCGTTTCTACTGCGCCGACCTTGGCTTCCAGTTTCTGCTCGATTTCGCTGCTGCTGCTTGCCAGAATTGCTTCAAGGTTTTGCGTCCGCTCAGAGAGCGTTTGCGAAATGCGGCCTGCGTTTGATTTCAGAATGCCTTCAATCGAACCGGTGCCACCAACAAGTGTATTGTTGATGCTGTCAAGATTTTCACTGAGCTTCGCTGACAGTGTGCCGCTACGCTCATCGAAGGTTGTGGAGAATTCCAGAACCCGTTCATCGAAGGCCGAATTGAGCTGCGAGATCGTGCTTTGCAGTCTCTCTTCAAAGAACCCGGAACGAACATCCAGATCGCTCATGGCATCTTCTGTGTAATGCTGAAGGCTTTGACGGAAGTTCACGGACTTTTCATCAAGCTTGGCATTGAGCGATTCAATGACATGGTCCAGTCCGCCGCTGAGTGCCTGTTCGCCAACGCTCAGACTCTCATTGATTTCCCGGGTGCGGGTGACCAGTGTCTCATTGAGCTGACGCGCCCGTTCGTTGAGGATTGTATTGAGCTTTTTGGTGTTGTTGTCGAGCGAAGAGGCCCGGGTCTCGAATTCACCGAGCAGACTTTGGCCGTGCTCACTCAATGTGTCCTGCAGGGCTTCCAGACGGCTGTCAAATTCCTTTGCCAGAGCGCGACCCGAATTGCCGAATGACAACATCAGAGCTTCGGTCCGCTTCTGCAGCAGGTCGGAAACAGACTGTGTCAGGTCTTCTGCCCGACCGGAAAGTCTGGTCGTGCGCGTGTCGAGCAATTCGGCAACCGCTTTGCCCGATGTGGACAGTCGATTGGTGATCTCGTCGCCGGCAGTCTCCAGTTCTTCGCGCAGCTGCTCATGGGCGCTGACGATGGAGGCACGTACGCGTTCTGAGTGCACCACGATCGCTTCGCGTTCGTTGCTCAAGCCTTCTACCAGACTGCGCAGGCGCACTTCATTGTCGGAATAACTGTGCTCCAGGGCATTGATTTCCGAATGGACAAGCGTTTCCAGCTCAGAGGCACGGGCAATGGTTCGCTCAATGCCTTCGTTGATTGCCGAGACTTCCCGGCGAACGGCCTGGCCGACACGCATGATGTTGTCCGTTGCCATGGTTTCCGGTTCAAAAAGCCGGATGGCAAGTTCAGCCATGGATTTGGCGACGGCGCGCATTTCCTGAGCGCGGGCGATCATCAGACCGAAAGCAAGGAAAATGAGAACCGGCAAAACAATGGCCAGCAAAGCGGTCAGATATTGAGGATTGATCGCCAATTCGGCAAAAGACTCGATCTGCCACATTCTTGAGCCGTAGATGAGATTGGTAAAGACCAGGCCACCCAGAACCCATAGGGCAGAGAGTATATAAGTGGCAATTCTCGTTGAGCGGCCACCTTTTCCGTCAAGTGTCCGCATAATTGCGGCGCGCGACTCCCGGCTGTCGTCATTGGCTGGTGCAAATGATTGCTGAACAGGCCGTGCAACCGCTTTCGGCGCCTGTTGAGGGCGGGGTTGTGGCTGGGGCTGAGGCTGAGGCCTGACCTGTTGTTTGGTCTGCGAACGGGCATTGCGGGCCGGTTCAGCGCTGAAGTTGCTTTCCTGCGAGGACCTGGACGGCTGTGGCCGGTTCGCGATCCTGCCTGGGGCGGACCGCTTGTTCATTGATGCCGCTCGCGCAGTATCACTATCTGATTTCGCAAGCTCGGCAGCGGCCGATTCAACTTGAGCTTCAAGGTCCTCGAAGGACTGCTCATCGGATGAATCCGCAGCGTCATCCCTCTCCAGGTCCAGACGCAAAGCGTCTTCCAAGGCCTTGAGAGGATCTTCAACTGAACTGGTTTGTGCGCTTCTTTTTGCCATTTTGATCAATGCCTCGTACTCTGAACCCAACATCCCGGGACACCACCTGGGTAACCGGTCCGGTTATCCGGAAGGAGTGATCTTTGCCGACTTTTTTGTGTGATTTTCAGGTTCGAACAGAACCGACAATCACACGAACACCCCTCACGCGCAGTCTCACCAAGGCAAGAACCGTACGTGCCAGCGTGCATTTGTTGCACACATATGGTTACGAAACAAATTCTATAGCGCCAAGAAAGGGTTCGCTTGCTTAATGAACTATGACGGCAATTGATGCTTTCGTCAAAATTCTCTTTGTTTCCGGCATTTACCATGCGTTAACCATATATACAAATATCCCGGCTTTTCCTGACCGCTATTAATCCGATCCGGAGGATTCTGCTGTGCAGTGGACTTTATACCATTGGGAAAGGGTAAATTATGGCAATGCACCAGGAATTCTTCGAAGCTCCACAACATTCATTAAAATGCAATCCATCGCGCGCGCGTCCCATTGATCTGGTACATCTGGCGCGCAGCACCATGGGAAACAAGGAAACGGAAACGACGGTTCTGTGTCTTTTTGCCCGTCAGGCCAGGCAATGTGTCAACCAGCTGTGTGAAACAGGTCAGGAGACTAGAAGCGCCGATCGGGTTGCGGTTGTTCATGCGTTGCGGGGGTCTGCATCCAACGTGGGCGCATTCTGTGTGTCGCAAGCTGCCGAGAGCCTTGAAAAGGACACCAGGGACCAGATGTTGAATGAGGCACTGACCAACGCAGTTGTTGAGGTTGAGAATTTCATATCCGGGTTGTCACGATAGAGCCCGGTTTTTCCGTGGAATTGCTTCAAACGACAAGAGGGATGGCAAGAATTTCCCCCTGGTCCTTGACTTCCCCGTCAGTCTCTTTAACTCCGCATTGTTGTTACACGTGCGGAGCCTGACTTATGACAAAACTGACAATCGTTGCCCATGATGGCGTGAATTTTGATATTGATGCCGAAGACGGGTCGACGGTCATGGAAAATGCTGTCCGCAATTCCGTTCCCGGCATCGAGGCCGAATGCGGTGGTGCCTGTGCCTGTGCCACCTGTCATGTCTATATCGATGACGCCTGGACCGAAAAGGTCGGTTCACCGCAGGTCATGGAAGAAGATATGCTTGATTTTGCCTATGATGTGCGTCCGACATCGCGGCTGTCCTGTCAGATAAAGGTCACGCCTGAACTTGACGGCCTGATCGTACATGTGCCGGAACGCCAGGCCTGAGTTTGATGCAACTGGCCGGACATTGAAATAATATAACCGGAGACACGCAGATGGCCTCATTGATCGAAACCGATATTGTCATCATTGGTGCCGGACCGGTTGGCCTGTTTGCCGTGTTTGAGCTCGGCCTCTATGACCTCGAATGTCATCTGATCGATATTCTGGATCGCTCCGGTGGACAATGCACCGAACTTTATCCTGAAAAGCCGATATACGATATTCCGGCCTGGCCAAAGATATCCGGTCAGGAACTCACTGAAAAATTGCTTGAGCAGATCAAACCCTTTTCACCCGGATTCCATTTCAACAGAATGGTAACGGGCCTTGAAAAGCTGGATGACGGTCGCTTTGAGGTGACCACGGATGAGGGTGAGAAATTTCGGGCAAAGGTGATTGTCGTTGCAGCCGGCGGCGGGTCCTTTCAGCCCAAGCGTCCACCCATTCCGGGTATTGAAGCCTTCGAAGGCAAAGGCGTATTCTATTCGGTCAGACGCATTGAGGACTTCAGGGGGCAAGATGTGCTGATTGTTGGAGGGGGCGATTCAGCGCTGGACTGGACACTCAACCTGCAGCCGGTTGCCGCCTCGGTCACCCTGGTTCATCGCAGGGCGGAGTTTCGTGCGGCCGATGACAGTGTCAACAAGATGCTGGCCTTGCGTGAGGCGGGCGCCGTCAATTTCGAGATCGGCCAGATCACGGCCCTGCAGGGCGAGGACGGCGCATTGCAAGGCGCCACGCTGAAAGGCCCTGAGGGTGAACGTGACATCGCTTGCACCCGTATGTTGCCATTTTTCGGGCTGACGATGAAGCTTGGACCGATTGCCGACTGGGGCCTGAACCTGAATGAGAACCTGATTGCCGTCGACACGGAGAAGTTTGAAACCAGCGAGCCCGGCATTTTCGCGATTGGCGATATCAACTGGTATCCGGGCAAACTGAAATTGATCCTTTCAGGCTTTCACGAGGCTGCATTGATGGCGCAGGCGGCCCGCAAGATTGTCAATCCGGACAAGCGGGTGGTGTTCCAGTACACAACCTCCTCCACAAGTCTTCAAAAGAAGCTGGGCGTCAAATAAGGTTTGATCCAGATGACGAAACCGCATCAGGAACCCTCCAAATCCCGTTTCATACCGGTGGCGCGAACCTGGCGGCTTGCGCATGATCGCACGTTGGAAATTGGTCCGCAGGGCTACATCAAGGCTGTCGTCAATGTGACGCCGGATTCGTTCTCCGATGGCGGGCGTTTTGACACGGTCACCGCTGCTGTGGAAGCGGCACAGGAAATGGCAGGTGAGGGCGCTGCCATTATCGATATAGGAGGCGAATCCACCCGTCCGGGTGCCGGGGCGGTTGATGCACAAACAGAGCAGGCGCGTGTACTGCCAGTCATCGAGATGCTGGCTCAGCGCAGCAATGTGCTTATATCGGTCGACACCTATCGAGCCCAAACGGCGCTGCGTGCCATCGCGGCTGGGGCCCATATTGTCAACGATGTCTGGGGCTTGCAAAAGGATCCTGAAATGGCGGCAATCGTGGCGCAGTGCAAAGCCGGTATCTGCATCATGCATACGGGCCGTGAACGCACCAAGGCGGCCGACGTGATCGAAGACCAATTGTTGTTTCTGCGCCAGTCTCTGAAGATTGCGCAGGCTGCCGGCATCCATGATGAGGCGATCACACTCGACCCGGGTTTCGGTTTCGCCAAGGATACAGACGAGAACCTTGAGCTGATGGCGCGGTTCGCCGAACTGCACGCACTCGGCTACCCGTTGATCGCCGGCACTTCCCGCAAGCGGTTCATCGGCGCCGTGAGTGGTCGTGAAATGGAAGACCGTGACATTGCCACGGCCGCGACAACGGCAATATTGCGTCTTGAAGGAGCTTCGATATTCCGCGTTCATGATATCGCCGCAAACAGGGATGCGCTGGCCATGGCCGATGCCGTTCTGGCCGTCCGAACGGCGCTGGCAGATGGTGAAAAAAGGGGTTCACAAAAATGAACACGACGTTTCGAATTGGTCTGAAGAACTGCAGCTTTTTTGCCCGCCATGGAGTGCTTGAGGCCGAGCAGCAGTTGGGTCAGCGGTTTTTTGTGGATGTGGATATGCACGTTTGCGCAGGCAAGGCCTTGAGCGATGACGATCTGGATAGCACCGTTGACTACGGCGTGGCCTTCCAGGCCATTGAAAAGATTGTCACGCAGGAGCGTTACCAGTTGATAGAGGCGCTGGCCTATCGCATCGGCAGCGGACTATGCGAAACATTCCCGCAGATCAAAAGGGTCAGTGTCACCATACGCAAGCCGGGGGCTCCGGTACCAGGCGTTCTCGATCACGCAGAGGTTTGTGTTGAATACATCCCTGAGTAGGCCGGATCCAATGCCCGATGACGGTTCGACCAAAATGCACAGGGCATCGCTGGGTCTGGGTGGGAATGTCGGCGACCCGCAGGCAAGCATGGCGGCTGCGCTGGGCCTGTTGAATGCGATGACAGAAATTGACATCCTCACGGTCTCGCGGATTTACAGGACGCCGCCCTGGGGCAAAGTCGATCAGGACTGGTTTTACAATTGCTGTGCTTTGGTCAGGACGTCTTTGACGCCCCGGCAATTGCTTGAAGCCTGTCTGGCAGTGGAATCGAAACTCAAGCGCGTGCGGCGCGAGCGCTGGGGGCCGCGTATCATCGATGTTGATGTTCTGACCTATGATTGCGCCATTGTGGATGAGGATGGCTTGGCCATTCCACATCCGCATATGCATGAGCGTGCATTTGTATTGTTGCCGCTCAATGAAATCGACGGCACGATCATGGTTCGCGAGAAGCCCGTTTCACAATGGGCGTCAGACGTGGATGGAACGGGTATCGAGCCTGCCAGCAAAGACGGATCCTGGTGGCTTGGATGATAGCCAGTCGTGCCTACATCACGGGATAATGCGATCAATGCAAGCTGGTTTGAACTAACGGTTGGAGCCGACCTTGCTCTCGCGCGTCAAGGTCATGCCGATCACCGGGATCATCTGATTTTGAACCTTGACGGAAACAGTGATGTTCATCGTATCGGGTTCTTCCAGATGGGCAACCATGGCGCCGTCGAGCTTCCTGCGATTGATACCAACCGTAATCTTGTTGCCTCTGACCTTTCCGGAGGTGATGTCCAGCCCTTCACCGGCTGCGCCATCAAGAAAACGACCGGAATATTTGCCACCCTTCAGGTTGATGATCGCCGACATTTTCTGTGAGAAGACACCAACGCGACAATGACCATCCAGTGCAACGCCGCTGGCCTGCTCAACGGAGGGGCCGCCTTTCAGGTTGCAGACGAATTTCGTGCCCTTGTATTTGCCGGCCACGATCTTGCCTGGCCCTCGCCAGACACCCGACACAGAATCGAAAAAGACCTTTTCCTTCGCACCGGCCCAGGCCTGCGTCGCTATCAAGGATGTGAAGAGGGCAAGTATCGAAAGTGCGATTCGAAAATACATAATTCAGCCTGCAACGGTTTTAATGATTCCACACCATCGCTCAGAATGGTTAATGTCCGGTTGAGGATGTGTTCAGCGTTTATAACAGAAGCGGGCATATTTGTGCAAACCATGCCTTTAACAAGAGATAGGCCAATCTTCATCGTCCATTTCTCCAGTGCTCGTCCCTGGATCTTATGACCAGTTCTTCGATCTGTATTGACGAAATACAGGCAGCGGCTATGGTCCGGTCATGAACGAAAAATCGGCTGCAAAATCCCTGTCGGCTCTTGGGCACGAAGCAAGGCTCTCCGTGTACCGCTTGCTGGTGCGCGCGGGCGACGGCGGATTGAATGTTGGTGAAATCGGTCAGCATCTGACCATACCGGCTTCGACACTTGCCCATCATCTGTCCGCTTTGGTCGACGTCGGGCTGGTTCGCCAGCAACGCCACGGCAGGGAAATACGCAACCATGCCAATTATGATGCCATGACGGATCTGGTGGATTTTTTGACGCGAGAATGCTGTGTCGGCGTCACTGCTCCCGGTGTCGCCCCTTGAGTGAACGACTGGAACTTAGTCTTTGGGCTTTTGAGTGCCTGTCGCCTGACGTGTCAGATCACCGACAAAATCACCGATCCCCGGACGCTTGAGTGACTTGAAAGGCAGCGGTCGGCACAGGTCCATGGCTGCTATGCCAATACGTGCGGTCATCAAGCCGTTGATGACGCCTTCACCCAGCCTGGCCGACAGTTTTGATGCCAGTCCGTGGCCCAGCAATTGTTGAACCATGCCGTCGCCGACCGCGATTGACCCGGTCACCGCCAGATGGCTGACGACATCGCGAGCAAGGCGAATTGCCCCCAGCGAGCCCGGCCGGCTGCCATAGAGCGTGGCAAGCGCCCGGATCAGGCGCATGGCTTCAAACAGCACGTAGCCGATATCCACCAGGGCTCTGGGGCTGACAGCGGTTACCACGGACACGCGTTTGGACGCGTTTACAATCAGTTCGCGGGCCTGGCGGTCCAGCGGCGCCATCAGTTCGATTTCGGCCAGTTCAATCAGGTGCGGACCGTCGATGATTTCATCATCCAGTTCCTTCAACCGAGCTCTGGGTCTGGCTGTTTGCGGTTGATGGGCGAACAAACGGATCAGTCTTTTCAAAACCACACGGGCTTTTGCCGGATTTTTCTCCGCCACGGCGGCGGCCGCTTCCAGGCGCATGGATTGAACAGCATGAAGGCGCGCCAGGGCACGCAACTCTCTGGCTGCCAATGCAATGAGCGCAAGAACAGCGATTGCCGTGAGGACGGTGGCCGTCCATCCCAACCACACGGAACGCTCGAAATAGGATGTGATAAGCCCATCCAGCCAGGTGGCAAAGGCTAGAGAAAACAACAGACCGAAAGCGGACATGGCCAGTTTTGCAAATGAAAACCGTTTGCGCTGTGGTTTGGCAATCGGCGGCGTCAATTGATCTGCCAGCGCATTGCCATCATTTGCCCGCTCAATTGGCGGGGGGGCGGCAAGAAACAGGTCATCTTCAGGCTGGGTGAATTCGATACCTGCTGAAACGGATGTCGGAGCACGTTCCCTGGAAGTGGTTTCAGGACTGCTCCTGGCTTTTTTGGGTTTACCTTCAGCGGTTTCCTCAATTTTGAATGCCGCTGGTCTGCGAATTTTCTCACTCATGCCAAACGGTCTCCGAACAGGAACTCAAATGCGCGATCCAGTCGGATGTGCGGTAAGGAGAGTGTCACACCCTCCGCTGTCTGCTCGAGTTGCGGCGGCCGGAAGCGTACAAAATTCAGATGCGGAAAAGCTTTGCCCGGGTGCGCTTGTGCTTGCTGAAAGAATGATTCAACGTCAGCGGGCAAGTCCCCGGGAAATATGCCGGTTTTACTGTTTCCATCGAAGGTCTCGCCTTCGATTTTTTCACCCGCCATCGGTGTTCCAACGATCAGCGGAAGTTGCTCTTTGCCCTGTTTGACGCTGCCCTCTCTGGTGGCGCGGACAGCGGCCATGGCGACAACCTCGATATCGGCTTTTGAATAGCCGGCCTGTCGGGTAGCGCGTTCGACGAGCCGTCCCACAAGATTTTCAAGCCGATCATGGCTTTCATGATGCAGATGATCGGCCTTGGTGGCACCGATGAGGACCCGGTCAATGCGCCGGGTGAGCAATGATGTCAGCAGATTGTTGCTGCCTGGTCGGAAACAGGAAAGAATATCGACCAAGGCGCGTTCCAGATCCTTCATGGCTTCCGTTCCGGCATTCATCGCCTGCATGGCATCTATGAGAATGATCTGACGGTCCAGACGCGCAAAATGGTCCCGAAAGAACGGTTTGACCACCAGCGACTTGTAGGATTCATAGCGGCGTTCCATCATGGCCCACAACGAACCTGCCGGCGCCGGTCCGTGGGCCAGGTCCGGCAGCGGCGAGAATGTGAGGGCAGGCGAGCCTTCCAGATCGCCGGGCATCAGGAAGCGGCCCGGGGGCAGCGTCGAAAGCGCGCGTTCGTCGCTGCGACAGGCGCGAAGATATTGCGCGAACAGGTCTGATATCTCCCGGGCAACAGCTTCGTCAGCGGTCTTTCCGTTTGCGACCTCGGATGAGCGTTGCAGCCATTTTTCTGCCAGGTCGATACGGGCAGGCGAGCGCGCCAGTTCAATCGCATTCTGACTGAACGTGCGATAATCCTGCTTCAAAAGCGGCAGGTCCAGCAGCCATTCGCCGGGGTAATCAACAATATCGATCGACAATTTTCCACCGGAAAACAGGCGGTTCCAGGCACTGGCCGATTCATACTCGATTGTCAGTCTGAGTTCGGAGATCGCTCGGGTGGACTGCGGCCACAGGCGTTCCTCCACCAGGGCTTTGACATGGTCTTCATATTGAAAGCGGGGGACACCATCATCGGGCTGCGGTTCGAGATAGGCTGATGCGATCCGACCGGAATTTTGTGCCTTGAAGAGGGGCAGTCGACCGCCGTGCAGAAGGTTGTGGACCAGGGCGGTGATGAAGACGGTCTTGCCAGCGCGCGACAGGCCTGTGACCCCGAACCGCATGGTTGGGCGAAGAAGATCGCCAGCCCGATCGGTCAGGTTGTCAAGCGTGATCAGGGCTTCGTCAGAAAACCGGGAAAGAGTGGAAACCAAATTGCACCTCGTTGGCAGCAACGCCTGTATTATCTCGGGCCCAAGTTGTTTCGGGTGCGAATCGTCCCGGGGAAGAGTGAAAAGGTTTGTTCATAGGTCAGCGCATCACCGCCGTCAGATAAAACGCCAGCATTTTGCATCAAGAAAGGGCCTTTCCTTCCTTGGCATATGGATGCATCCGGATCGTGTTTCAAGCTGATGTCTTATTTCCCCGCGATGCCGGGAGGTTGCAAAGTAAAGACCAGACGGGAATATACCTGCAGGTCAATCAGATGCCTTGCCGGCTTTTGTTTTCTGATTTTTCGGCGTCGAAAAACCTGTCAGCATCCCGCCTTCGCCTATTGTTGAAAAATCGCCCGAAATTTCAATCACGGCCAGCCCCGCAGTCGGAAAACCCTTTTGCAACACTTTGCCTGCCTGCTTGCTTGTGGATGCGCTCAATTGATGTGCTGTATCTTCCATCATCGGATTGTGCCCGATCAAAAGGACCGGTCGATTGGTCTGCCGCGCCAAAAGGCTGACATAATAGTCGTGGTCATTTTCATAGAGCCCGTCGTCGTGTTCGACGATTGGTCCGTTGGACAGATGGGATTGTATGATTTCGCAGGTCTGGCGGCAGCGCCGCGCTGAAGAACACAGAATGATTTGCGGCAGATGTTCAAATTTCGCCAGCACCGTCCCCATCAGGTTGGCATCTTCAATACCGAGGTCGTCAAGCGGGCGATCATAGTCACGCTGCCCGGGGCGCGCCCAGGCCGCATGGGCATGGCGCAGCAGATATATCAGGTTGGGCGCTTGTTCGTTTTTGTTCATGGCAGGCGGTTTACTGTTCCATAGCCTCTGTTCGATCGACGCAGTTAAATCATCATTTGAAGATTGAAGCGAGCCTGAAGTGCCCTTGTTAACCCTCTATTTTTCCCTTGGTCTGATGTATCTGCATGCACTCCAAGCGTTGCGTTTCGGGATCATGTTCGCAGCGGGCAACCAAGAGGCCAAAGCGCAAACAGGGGTTAGAGATTGCGATGGGCGAGGGGCATTCAGGCCGTTTTGCGTCGGACAGCGGCCATCCTGATATCTGCCCAAAGCCGGCGTGACAGCATCAATGTCGGCGCAGGATCCATGAGAAAAATAGCGCTATCTTTGGTGGCAAAAGTCGCTGATACGCCTTGCCGTTATTGATCGGCATTCAATGATTTCAAGAATGCCATATCGCTTGCCGACGTTGTGGTTTCCGGTGGCCGGCCAGTCAGAAAGAAATATTGCGTCTTCTGGTGACATACCGTTTTTTTGAATCACCCGTCGGCCGGAAATATGAACGCCAGATGACAAAATGACAAATCAATTGAGGTGCTTATGTAAAACACGATGACCATAAAAAATATATGGACTGCGGGAATTGCTGCTTGTGTGGAACGTTCGGTGTAGCTATACAACGCGCAAAAGGACCGCCTCAAGGGAAATCACCATGAATGATATGATTGATCTTGGTTCCTATGTACCCTCGGATGACGAGGTTTTCATGAATGAAAAACAGCGTGCCTATTTTCGTGCCAAACTGAACGTCTGGAAAGACGATATTCTGCGTGAGGCGCGTGAAACGCTGGGGAACCTGCAGGAAGATAGCGTCAACCATCCTGATATCGCCGACCGAGCGTCGTCGGAATCCGACCGCGCAATTGAATTGCGTGCCCGTGACCGGCAGCGCAAGCTGATTTCAAAAATCGATGCAGCGTTGCGACGCATTACCGAAGGTACCTACGGTTATTGTGAGGAAACCGGCGAACCCATCAGTCTGAAGCGACTGGACGCCCGTCCCATTGCAACGTTGTCGATTGAAGCACAGGAACGTCACGAACGCCGCGAAAAGGTCTACCGGGACGAATAGTCTACCGGTTTTCTGATTGCTTTTTTCAAGTTGGCTTGGTGCACGTTCTTTCGTGCATTCTGTTTGCGCCGAATGGACAACCCATTGAGGTTCCACACCTCGAGCGCTGTGCCGGCTTTTACGCTTTGCTTTTTGAAAAATGGTCGTCTCGCGCCTGAGCGCTTCAACCACCCAATACTCTGTGATCATTTGCATTGTATCAATGCAATAGGTAAGCGTGTATCCAAAACATAATATTCGGCATTCCACTTGACGAAGAAATTTCGCAAAGTGAGACTGAATTCCTGAATGTTATATTGGGCGATTGAACCTATGAGCACATCGGGTATCGGTGAAGGTCAGGCAGACAGACTGCACGAAGCCCAGCTTGAGGCACGAAGTCTGCACGAGCAGATCAATGCGTTGCGGCAGGCGCTCGACCGCACGGCTGTGGAGCAGGAACGCAAGGTTCAGGAAGTCCGCGCGTTTCACGCAGATGAAATGCAGCAGTTGAAGGACACCGCCACTGCATTGCGCGATTCCCTTGATGATTTGAATTTTGAAAAAGACAGAGCCGTTCAGGAAGCGCTGTCAGCCAAAGCTGATGAAATAAGTCAGCTCAGGGAGACAGCAAGTGCGTTGCGGGATTCTCTTGACGAACTCGGGCATCAGAAAACCAGAGAGGTTCAGGAAGCCGTTCATCGTTCGCATGACGAAATCAAGCATTTGAAAGAGACGATCAGCGCACTTCGCGATACATTGGAAGAGCTTAAATTCAGCCGGGACCGTGAAATTCAGGAGGCCAATGCGCGTTCCCATGATGAAATCCGACAATTGAAAGCCACCATCAGTGCTTTGCGTGCCCAATTGGACGATCCTGCGCTTCAAAGGCAGACGGAGGGTCGAAAGACATAGGCTGCGCAAAGAAGCAGCGTAGCCGTACAGAGAATGAGCATTGCGCCATCGGGATAAGCCGGACTTTGACGTGCTGGTATACGAGTGGCGGATTCAAGCATTGAAATGCTTCTGTGCGAACGAAATGAAGCAATTCGGAAAGACGGCTGACACACTGGCCATGCAGCTCGCAGGCAAACATGGTAGGGTCCAGCCAGCACATCAAAGAGATTGAGCAGGCATGACGACAGCGGTTTCAACGGTCAGGCGACAGGCGTCGTCACGCAAAATGAAGGCAAAGCCTCAGGAATTGCTTGTGGAGGCGCAAAAGAAGCTCAAGCATGCGGAGATGCTGCTGAGCGTGTCGCGCAAATGCGCGGCGATGGAAAGCCTAGACGAAATTCTCGAAACGCTGGTCAATATGACCACCACGGAATTGGGGGCCGAGCGAGGCAGTCTGTTTCTCAATGATGGCACGACAGGTGAATTGTATTCCCGTGTGGCGCAGGGCAATTTTTCCCGGGAAATCCGCATTCTCAATACGACTGGTGTTGCCGGTGCAGTGTTCACGAGCGGAAAGGGAGAGGTGATTGATGATGCCTACAACGATTCCCGCTTCAATCATTCCATAGATGAGCAGACGGGCTATCATACTGAAACAATTATCTGCGCCCCGGTCAAAACCGTACGCGAGGAAATAATCGGCGTTATCCAGGTGCTCAACAAGAAATCCGGTGTGTTCACGATACAGGACCTGAGTCTTCTAGAGGCCATGGGCACACAGGCAAGCATCGCATTGCAAAACACGCAATTTGCCGAGCGTATGCAAAAAAGCCGGGCAAAGGAGCTCGAATTTCTTGATGTTGTCTCCGATGTCACCTCTGAGCTGGAACTTGGCACTCTTCTGAAAAAGGTCATGAGTGAGGCGACACGCATGCTGGGGGCTGATCGCTCCACGCTCTTCATGAATGATGAAAAAACCGGCGAATTGTTTTCGCGGGTTGCCATGGGTGATGGCATTGGGGAGATTCGTCTTCCGAACACGGCTGGCATAGCAGGCGCAGTGTTTACCTCGGGCAATACAATCAACATCCCTTACGCCTATGCAGATCTTCGGTTTAATCCGGCATTTGACAAACAAACGGGATATTTTACCCGCTCGATCCTCTGCGTGCCGGTGATCAACAAAAACGGCAAATGCATAGGGGTCACCCAGGTCCTCAACCGGCGTGGCGGTCCCTTCACCAATGATGATGAAAAGCGGCTTAAAACATTCACGGCGCAGGTTTCCATTGCTCTTGAGAACGCAAAACTGTTCGAAGATGTGCAAAACATGCAGAATTATACCGAAGCCATGCTGGAAAGCATGTCGAACGGTGTGATCACGATGGATGAGGACGGCAGGATCGTCACCTGCAATCGGGCGGGCCTGCGCATTACCGGAATGGGCCACAGCTCGATATTGGGTCTGGCGGCGGACACGTTCTTTGTTGAAGACAACCAATGGCTGATGGAGAAAATTCGTCATGTTGAAGAATCGGGCGAGATTGCAGAAATTGTCGACGGGCAGCTGAAATTTGAAGACCGGCCGCTATCGGTCAATGTGACCATTTTGCCGTTGATCAATACGGAGCAGAAAAAGCTCGGCTCGATGGTGATGATCGAGGACATCAGCACCGAAAAACGCATGAAGTCGACAATGTCGCGCTATATGGATCCTTCTCTTGCAGATCGGCTGATGGAAGGTGGTGATGACTTCCTGGGTGGCAAGAGCACAGAAGCCACGATCCTGTTCTCGGATGTTCGCAGTTTCACCACATTGACGGAATCACTGGGCGCTCAGGGCACCGTTGCCATGCTCAACGAGTATTTCACGATCATGGTCGACATCATCACCCGTGAAGGCGGCATGCTGGACAAGTTCATTGGTGACGCGATCATGGCAGCCTTTGGAATTCCGCTGGCCCATGACGATGATGCTGATCGTGCTGTTCGCGCGACAATCGCCATGATCACGGAATTATGGGATTGGAACAAGGTCCGTGTTGCACGCGGTGAAATGCCTATTGATCATGGTGTCGGGCTGAATACCGGTATGGTCGTTTCCGGGAACATAGGCTCTCCGAAACGCATGGATTTCACGATGATCGGCGATGGTGTGAATCTTGCCGCGCGGCTGGAATCAGCCTGCAAACAATATTCGGCGCGCATTCTGATCAGCGAATTTACCAGAGCCAAACTGAAGGGCACCTATCGCATGCGCGACGTAGACCTGGTGGTGGTCAAGGGGAAAACCGAACCGGTGGGGGTCTATGAGGTGCTTGATTACCATGACAACGAAACCTATCCCAACCTGATGGACAATGTGAACTATTTCAATGAGGGGGTGAAACAGTACCGCGAAGCCAATTGGGACAGAGCCATCTCCAATTTCCAACAGGCCATCAAGGCAACTCCGTCTGACAGCCTGGCAACCACCTATATCGATCGGTGTGAATTGCTGAAACATGCGCCGCCGGAAGGCAAATGGGACGGAGTTTGGGTCATGACGTCCAAATAGGGATACAGGCGCATCTTTACGACCACTCAACCGATTTTGACCTGAACTTCGAACAACGATGTTGGTGGTCGCTTTGGAAGCTGCTCTATTCTTTTTTGGGAGACAGGTCACCCAGCATTTTTTTCATCTCGTCTTCGAGTGAGGCTGATTGCGACGGCCCATCAGCGCTGTTATCGGCTTCTGTTGCAGGTTCGCTCTCGGCGATTTCCGGAGCAACCTTTTCTGACCGGCTGATTTCCGCTTCCAAAACCTTGTCGAAATCGGCGATCAGTTCCTCAGGGTTGACCTTTTGCGGGGCCGCTTCACCCCGTGGTGAAGGTTCAGCTTGTACGGAGGGATTGGGGACAAGGATGCCCTCGACAGAGGGCGCGTTCTGATTGGTGGCGGGGCCCACCGACGGAGCAACAAAGGATGAAGCATTTTCCGCCGTTTTCTGTTGTGCGGCCACCATTGCCAACCATGGATCGGATTCGGATTCAGATCCGCCGTTTGCCGGTTCAACATCCCGGCCTGGTTCGGAAGCAACTATCTCTGGCGCCGCATCGAAGGCTTCTTCGAATTCGGCCGTCAGGTCATTTTGCCTGTCACGTGTCCCTGGCGCAGCGGATTCAGCGGGCATTTGACCTGCTGCAGGCGCATTCCCGGTTCTGACTGTTGCTATCTCGCTGATAACGTCCGAACCTTCATCTGCAGCCTGCGACCGCGGCGCTGAAGCGACTGCCCCGGTTGCCGTTGCTGCAGCCACAGCGGCCAGTTGTGGTACTGAGACAACCTGCGGCTTTTGCACTGGCGGTGGTTGTTGCGCAGCAGGCCCACGCGTCACGACCGGCATCGTTGCTGGTTCCGGAGATTTGGGTTCGAGAGATTTGGGTTCCGGCGTTTTGGGTTCCGGCGTTTTGGTTTCCGGTGTTTTTGGTTCTGACGATTTGGGAATTTCCAGAGGCTCCATCGCAATGGCTTTGGCCGCCGGTGCAGCCTGCTGTTCTGCCGGCTGCTCTGTCTGCTGGGTCTTGGGTTGCGGCCTTGGTTTGCCCGGGCGTGCAACGGCCTTTGGATTGGGCTGTTTGGCGCCATCCGCCTGAGGGGCCTTGGCTCTGTATATACCGCCCTCGACAACAACATCGGTTGGTCCACCGATTAGGATCAAGTGTTCCACATTGTCGCGACGGACCAGGACAAGACGCCGCCGGGAATCGACCGCTGCGGCATCCAGAACAGCCAGGCGTGGCTGTCGGTTTGACCCGCCACGCATGAACGCCATGTGTCCGCGCCGGTTCAGGAACCAGAAGATCAGCGCAAGCACAACAACAACGATTGCGCTTATTCCAAGTATTGAAACCCAGGACATTCCGTCCGCACTCAAAATCGTGTCATTCATGAAACAGTGTCCTGAATTCTCTTCCCAAGGCCGATGTTGCGTCAACAGCAGCCAAAAGCAAAGGTAAAGGGCGATCTGAGACCATGCAAGCAGGAGACAGGTCAAATTTTGTATAACGCACAGCTTCAATATGTTGATGACCAGTATAATGGTGCTGGATTGCCGGATATTGTCGCTACTGGCATCGCGCCTGCGCTCCATACTTGGCGATTGGGGGGACCACGGCGAATCACCTGAAGGCCCAACCGCCTGTGCACAGTGCTCCGGCAATTGGGCATGCCCCCTGTTCATGTCGGCAGGAATGTGGTCAAAACGAGGTTTTGTAAGTCGAGGGAATCATACTCGCTTCTAGAGGGACATGATGGCGCGTGAGAACCAGTCGGGGAACTACCCGACACCAATCATTGACCGGCACTCCAGACCCGGAACCGTCATTCGCCTGATTGTGCTTGCCGTTGTACTTGTCGGCGCCGCTGCCGCATTTGTATTTCTGGACGGGCAGCTGAACACCAATATCGGTCTTGGTTTGCTGGGCATCCTTGCGATGATCGGTATTTTTTACCTGGTTTCGACATTTATCGGATTCGTGCAGGTCATGCCGCGCGCAGGTGGCGATGTTCTTTCCAGAGTCTATATCGACGGGCATCCCGAAGGTACCGTTATCACCGACAAGAAGGGACGGGTGGTCTACGCCAACCGGGCCTATGCAGCATTGACCGGCGCAGCGCATCCGGACGACGTTCTGTCCATCGAAGCGATCATGTCGCATGACAATCAGGCCGCCGAAGCTGTTTACAGACTGACAAATCAGGTTCGCGAAGGGAAAGAGGGGCAGGAGGAATTCAGGCTGCTCAAAGGGCTTGGCGAAGCGGCGGATCAAATCGTTGCGCCGCGCTGGTACAGGCTGCGTGTACGCCTTCTTGACCTTGGCGCAACGGGTGAACAACTTTTTGCCTGGCAATTGTCTGACATTTCATCAGAACGTGAAGTGCAAGAACAGTTTTTCCGGGATTTGCAACACGCCATCGATTATCTGGACCATGCACCGGCCGGGTTCATGTCGACCGGACAAAACGGCGAAGTGGTCTATATCAATGCGACATTGGCGGACTGGATTGGCCTGGATCTGACGCAATTTTCGCCTGGTTCCATTGCGCTTGGAAAGCTGATTGCAGGAGAGGGTATGGCGCTGATCAATTCAGTGCAGGCGGCACCCGGCCTGGATCGCACTGCAACGCTCGATCTTGATATGCTGCGCCGTAATGGCAAGAGCCTGCCCGTCACGCTGGTGCATCGTGTCAGCGCCACACGTGATGGCGCTCCAGGTGAAAGTCGAACCATCGTTCTGTTGCGGACCGGCGAGGGGAATTCTCCAGGTGAGGCAACCGCAGCCGAAATGCGGTTTACGCGCTTTTTCAACAATTCTCCCATGGCCATTGCATCCGTTGACAGCAGCGGCAAGATACAACGCACCAACGCGCCGTTCCTCAGGATGTTCTCTGCGGCTGTCACACGCGATGATCTGGAAAAGGGCACACGGTTTGAAACTGTCGTGCATGAGGCTGACCGCAAGCTGTTTGCCATCGCCCTGGACGCGGCATTTCAGGGGCAGGCGGAGATTGCGCCTGTCGACACCAGGCATGCGGATAATGACGAACGGTTCTTCCGCTTCTTCATCACAGCCGTACTGGATGGCGGTGACAGCACTGAAGCTGCCATTGTCTATGCCGTAGAGACCACGGAACAAAAGGCGCTTGAAGCCCAGATGGCGCAGACACAAAAAATGAATGCTGTCGGCACGCTTGCTGGCGGCATCGCCCATGACTTCAACAATGTTCTGACTGCCATTTTGCTCTCTGCAGATCATTTGCTTTTGTCTCTGCGCCCGTCCGACACCAGTTTTGCCGATCTGATGGAAATCAAGCGCAATGCCAATCGCGCCGCGGTTCTGGTGCGTCAATTGCTGGCATTTTCGCGCAAGCAGACCATGCGTCCTGCAGTCCTTTCCATGACCGATGTGATTGGCGATCTGCGGATGCTCGTGGATCGGCTGACAGGCACGAATGTCAAGCTTGAGCTGGAATTCGGCCGGGATCTGTGGCCTGTCAAAACTGACCTGGGGCAATTCGAGCAGGTGATTATCAATCTGGCGGTCAATGCGCGTGATGCGATGCCGAAAGGCGGGACCATCAAGATCAGCACGGCGAACCTTGAAAGCAAGGATGTCGAAGCACTGAACAACCGCGGAATGGTGGATGGAGATTATGTGATGATCGCGGTCAGTGATGGTGGGACCGGTATGTCGCCTGACCTGATGGAAAAAATATTCGAACCATTCTTCACCACCAAGGACGTTGGCAAGGGCACTGGCCTGGGTCTTTCCATGGTATATGGAATCATCAAGCAGTCCGGTGGTTATATCTATCCGGATTCGGAAGTCGGCAAGGGGACGACGTTCCGCATTTACCTTCCCCGTTTTGTTGAGGATCCGGAGAATTTGCAGCCGGTCCTGGAAGTGGATGCCTCGGCTGCCGCATCCGCTGACAGTGCAGCGCTGGCAAAAGCCTCTGGTACATACAAGGGTGACATGCAGGCGCCGGATCATACGGATCTGACCGGTACCGCGACCGTCCTGTTGGTTGAGGATGAAGAAGCGGTGCGGCGTGGCGGGAAACGCATGTTGGAGACGCGAGGCTATACGGTTCACGAAGCGGCTTCGGGACTGGAAGCGCTGGATATCATCAAGGAACTGGGTGGCGATATTGATATCGTCGTCTCGGACGTGGTGATGCCTGAAATGGACGGTCCATCCCTGTTGCGTGAAGTGCGCAAGGAATACCCGGATCTGAAGTTTGTTTTCGTCTCCGGTTATGCGGAGGATGCATTTGCCAAAAACCTGCCGGAAAATGCGCAGTTCGGCTTTCTTCCCAAGCCGTTTTCGCTCAAGCAATTGGCCACCGTCGTCAAGGAAGTCATTGAAAGTTAATATAAAAATTTAACATTAACGGTGTTTTCAATGCAACTGCCAATTGCTGGCACTGCCCGGCAATAATGCTCACAAACAATCCTGTGAAAGCGTGCTCGTCCAGAGACACGTCATTATTGATTCATCGTGTATGGCCGGTCGCACTATTTCAAGACAGCCCGACGGTGCTTATTTTCGGGTTTTTACGTTGCAGCAAACTCTTGATGCTATCAAAGCACTGCACGAACTGTACGAAGTCGTGCACAGCCTGGAAAAGACCTGCGCGCAATTTGGTTTTGAATATTTTTCTATCATATCCCTTGAGCCTTTGATGCAGACCAAAATGAAATCGTCCGTGTCAAACCCGGCAATGACCCACGTTCTGGCATCCAACTTTCCCAATGCAATCGAGCAAGCCTGTGAATTGGACGTTTCGCAGGCAAGGGGACCGGTTTTCTCAGCGCTTCACCAATCGTCTGCGCCCTTTATGGTCCGGCTAGGTGTAAAGGGTGCCGGAAACGCGGCGCCAATACGTCATGCGGAGCGCGACATCGCCCAGGCAAACTGGCTTGGACAGGCAAATGTGCTCATCCCGATGCTGGGGACGCAAAATGAGCGATGCGTTTTGGGGTTTCATGGCAAGGGCGGCTTGCCGAATGCCAGGAATTTCGCAAAACTGGCACTGCTGGCGTCAGGCCTGTTTGAGCGGTTTTGTGAACTTCGCAAGGTTGAACGGAACGATATACCGGAACTCAGCCAGCGGGAAGCCGAGTGCCTGAGTTGGACCTCCGCAGGCAAAACCAGCCATGAAATGGCCCTTATTCTGGAGATATCCGAGCATACAGTTAATCACTATATCACCCTGGCCTGTCGGAAGCTTAACACTGTCAACCGCATTCAGGCTGTGGCCCTCGCCATCCGTCTGAAAATCATAAAATGAAATCAACAGGCACGGGTTCGCTCGGGATCTCGCCTGTTGGCTGATCCTGCCTAATGGTGATAATAGTTCATCGAGGGAATCAAACCGCAGGCAACAGTGTGGCTTGCATGGCCAGATGCCTCAGGACAGGTGACATTTGAACGTCATTGACGAGCAGAGTCGATCAACGGACAGAATGAACACAAAGCCGCCGTATTGTTGCTGTTCAAGGCAAATTGGCACTCAATAATCAACTGGGACGGGAAAGCCGGATGTACCAAAAAATTGCAATTTCAATGTTCGCTGGCATTTTTCTGTCATCGTGTATGACAACGGATCCCTATACAGGACAACAGCGTGTTTCAAACACGGCAGGTGGCGCGGCACTGGGTGCAGCTGCTGGTGCAGGGCTTGGCCTGCTGGCTGGCGGCAATGACCGTCGCAACGCGCTGGTTGGCGCCGGCATCGGCCTGCTGGCCGGTGGTGCGATCGGCAATTACATGGACCGTCAGGAAGCCGAGTTGCGGGCGCAGCTTCAGGGGACAGGCATCTCCGTAACGCGCAATGGCAACAATCTCGTGTTGAACATGCCATCCAATATTACCTTTGCACTGAACCAGGCGCAGATTGATCCGGGTTTCTATGCAACGTTGAATTCAGTCGGCATCGTGCTGTCAAAATACAATCAGACACTCGTCGATGTTTACGGCTTCACGGATTCGACCGGGTCGGATCAGTATAATCTCAATCTGTCCCAACAGCGGGCCCAGTCGGTATCATCATACCTGAGTGGCCAGGGTATCGATCCCCGCCGCATGTATGTCACAGGATTTGGCGAAGCGCGGCCAATCGCCAGCAATGCGACCGAATCCGGGCGCGCCCAGAACCGTCGTGTGGAAATTCAGATCGTTCCGCTCAGCCAGTAAGCTTTGCGCAGAACGGACATTTGAAAAGGCGTTGCCCGAAAGGCAGCGCCTTTTCTGATTCAATTTGACAATGCGCAGGCAATGGCGGCTGCCAGATGGGCGTTGTTTTTGACAAGCGCTATATTGGTTACAAGACTGGCGCCATCGGTGATCGTCAGTATTTCCGACAGCAAGAATGGTGTGACCTGCTTGCCCGAGATACCTTTGGATTTGGCTTTTTCCAATGCCTGATTGATGTAGCCCTGCATTTGACTGGCCGGTATCTCGTCTGCAGCGGCAACGGGATTGGCAATCAACATGCCACCACCAATATTCATCGCTGTGCGCATGTTCTGGAAATGGGCGATCTCCTGCGCTGAATCGAGGCGCAATGGGCTGGTGAGGCCGGACTGGCGCGACCAGAAAGCGGGCAATTCATTGCTCCGATAGGTGACCACCGGAACGCCTTTGGTCTCGAGGACTTCCAGTGTTTTTGGGATGTCCAAAATGGCTTTCGCCCCGGCGCTGACCACGATCACCGGCGTGCGGGCCAGCTCTTCCAGATCAGCAGAAATATCAAAACTCTGTTCAGCTCCAAAGTGAACACCGCCAATACCGCCGGTGGCAAAAACCCTGATCCCAGCCAGGGCGGCGGCGATCATTGTGGCTGCAACCGTTGTCCCTCCGGTCCTTTTGGTGGCAATTGCAAAGGGTAGATCAGCGCGTGATACCTTCATGGCGTTTTGGCTATGCGAAAGCACCTCGAGCGCCTTCTTTTCAAGGCCTATGTGCAAGCTGCCATCCAGAACGGCTATTGTAGCCGGGACTGCGCCTTGCGCACGGATGATGTCTTCAACATCGTTGGCCATATCGAGATTGCCCGGCCAGGGCATGCCGTGTGTGATGATGGTTGATTCCAAGGCCACGACTGGGCGTCCTGCGTCGAGGGCTGCTTTGACTTCGTTCGAATAGATGAGAGGAAAAGAAGGTGTCTGGTTCATGGTCGTCCTGATGGGGCTGGTTTGTCGGGTTCTCATGGCAGAAAAACGGCTTCGGGGACAAGCTCGAAAGCGGCATGAAGTGTCTGACTATTCAAATCCGGAGGGGAGGCATGAGGTGATTGAACGGTGATCCGGGCCGCCGCAATGCCAAAGCGTACGGCATCACAAAAATCACTTCCATTGGCCATCGCATGCATGGTGGCAGCCGCAAGGGCATCGCCGGCGCCTGTCACGTCGACGAGGGCCTCGATCTCGGGCGGGGAGATTTCAAAGATCCTGTTTTCTTCAAAGGCCAATACCGGTTGTGCGCCGCGGGTAATCACCGCCCGCTTGATTCCTTGCGCTTTCAGCGCCTGCGGCCACAGATCGGATGGGACGGTTTCACCGCAAACAGCCGCTGCTTCTGCCCGGTTCAGGAAAAGTGCGGTCAGATGTTCAAATGTGCCTGCAAGCCTGCCTACTTTTGCCGGTGAGATTGCAATGGCGGCGAGGGGCTTGTTTTCCCGGACTGCACTTTCACTGAGGGCCAACAGCGTATCTGCCGGCAGATTGGCGTCACACAGGATGGCGTCACAATCTGCAATGGCGTGGCGAATCGACTTGCGAGACAACATACGGCGGGAAAAAAGATCATAAAGTTCCATGTCGGCCACGGCGATCACCAGATCACCGCTATGTTCTAGAATGGCCGAATAGCTTGGCGTGGCGCGATCCAGAAAGACCTGCGCAAGATCGTTGATGCCAGCAATTTCCGCGGCGTTTTCGACCAACTGCCCGGTGGCATCGCCGCCTCGAACGCAGACCATGGTCACAAAGTCGCCAAGGGCAGCAAGATTGCGGGCAGCATTAAAGCCGCCGCCACCAGGCTCGTCCTGCCATTTTCCGGGATTGCTGGCACCGGCAATGGTCGTCCCGCTTATCCGTGCGCGTCTGTCCATATGTGCGCCGCCAACAACAAGAAAACGTGTCATGAATACCGAGTCATATTGAGGGGCCTTTTCTGTCAGGCGCGCTGTGTGCCAATGAACCCATTCATGGCTTAAGCCAAGACTGGTGGTTTTACAATTTAACTGCGCTGCAAGGCAGGTGTGAGGCGGCCGAAGAATACATTGGAGTGAACGCTAGCAGGACAGACCCGATGCGTTCAATCGCCTGGAGGGCGAATCGCTTGCGCAAAAATTCCCGGTATATTTGCGGCCTTCTTTTAGTTCCTTCAGTCCCTGAGAGGAGCTCTCAGCGGAAAACAAAAAAAGAACACTCTATTATTTCTCCCATTTATTCAAATTCTTAGATGTCTGTTGCATTGTGAGAACAAATAGGGTACAAAATTCCCAAGCGGCTTTCATTGCCTGCGGTGCCCATATAACCTAAAGGTGGACAAAATGGCTCAGAATTCATTGCGGCTCGTAGAGGAAAAATCGGTGGACAAAGGCAAGGCACTCGACGCAGCGCTCTCTCAGATAGAGCGGGCATTCGGCAAGGGCTCGATCATGAAGCTCGGCTCCAATGAAAATATTGTCGAGATTGAAACCATTTCGACCGGATCGCTCGGGCTTGATATTGCTCTCGGTGTCGGCGGCCTGCCAAAGGGACGCGTCATTGAGATTTACGGACCTGAAAGTTCAGGCAAGACGACAATGGCCCTGCATACCATTGCTGAAGCACAGAAGGTGGGGGGTATCTGCGGATTTATTGATGCGGAACACGCACTGGATCCGATCTATGCCCGCAAGCTGGGCGTCGACCTTGAGAGTCTGCTGATTTCACAGCCCGATACGGGGGAGCAGGCGCTTGAAATTACCGATACGCTTGTTCGCTCCGGTGCTATTGATGTTCTGGTTATCGACTCGGTTGCGGCACTGACGCCACGCGCTGAGATCGAAGGTGAGATGGGTGATTCCCTTCCGGGCCTGCAGGCGCGCCTGATGAGTCAGGCTTTGCGAAAACTGACCGCTTCGATTTCGAAATCCAATTGCATGGTCATTTTCATCAACCAGATCCGCATGAAAATTGGTGTGATGTTTGGGTCACCCGAAACCACGACGGGCGGCAATGCGCTGAAATTCTATGCTTCTGTCCGTCTTGATATCCGGCGGATCGGTGCAGTCAAGGACCGCGACGAAGTGGTCGGCAATCAGACACGCATCAAAGTCGTCAAGAACAAGCTGGCGCCGCCTTTCAAGCAGGTGGAGTTCGACATCATGTATGGCGAAGGTGTTTCCAAGGTTGGCGAACTGATCGACCTTGGCGTCAAGGCCGGCATTGTGGAGAAGTCCGGTGCCTGGTTCTCCTATAATAGCCAACGTCTGGGGCAGGGCCGCGAAAACTCCAAGACGTTCCTGCGGGAAAATCCTGTCCTGGCAGATGAGATTGAGCTGGCCTTGCGGCAGAATGCCGGCCTGATTGCCGAAAAACTGCTGGAAGATACAGGTCCGGATGATGCCGCCGAGGCATAGGACGGCTCCTATTCGTAGATATCGGTTTTTATAAAACCACCCGCGATCTGGACGATGGTCGGCAGCATTGGAAGATGTTGCCGGCCATTGTTTTTGACAATGGTATCGGCTGTCGCGATCCAACCGTGTGGCAGAAATCAAGACTGTCTGGACAGTCCCGCATGGGAGCGATAAAAGCCGAAAGGATTGTCCGCTGCCGGAACCGGCAACGGTCCGCTAAAAACCATATCAAAGGGCGTATCATGAGTGGCGTTAACGACATCAGGTCGGCATTTCTCGACTATTTCGGCAAGAATGGACACGAGATCGTTGCCTCAAGCCCGCTGGTGCCACGCAATGATCCGACATTGATGTTCACCAATGCCGGCATGGTCCAGTTCAAGAATGTTTTTACCGGGCTGGAGCACAGACCCTATACGCGTGCGACAACGGCGCAAAAATGTGTCCGGGCAGGCGGCAAGCACAATGATCTCGACAATGTCGGCTATACGGTGCGCCACCATACATTCTTCGAAATGCTGGGCAATTTTTCATTCGGCGATTATTTCAAGGCTGAGGCGATCGAACTGGCCTGGAAACTGATCACGGGCGAATTCGGCATCGACCGGAACCGCCTGCTTGTCACCGTCTATCATACGGATGACGAGGCATTTGACCTGTGGAAGAAAATTGCCGGACTGCCCGATGACCGGATCATCCGCATTCCCACCAGCGACAATTTCTGGGCCATGGGTGATACCGGGCCCTGTGGTCCCTGTTCCGAGATATTCTATGATCACGGCGACACGATCGAGGGTGGTCCTCCAGGATCTCCCGGTGAGGATGGTGACCGGTTCATCGAAATCTGGAATTTGGTGTTCATGCAATACGAACAGCAGACAAAGGATTTGCGCATTGACCTGCCTCGGCCTTCCATTGACACCGGCATGGGGCTGGAACGAGTCGCAGCGCTGCTTCAGGGCAAACATGACAATTATGAAATCGACCTGTTTCAGGCGCTGATCAATGCCTCTGTGGAATTCACCGGCGTCAGGGCAGAAGGCAAGGCACGGGCAAGCCACCGGGTGATTGCGGACCATTTGCGCTCATCATCCTTTCTGATCGCCGATGGCGTTCTGCCGTCCAATGAGGGACGTGGATACGTGCTGCGTCGTATCATGCGGCGTGCCATGCGCCATGCACAGATGCTGGGGGCCCGCGAACCACTGATGTGGAAGCTTTTGCCATCGCTGATTGCCCAGATGGGGCGCGCCTATCCGGAGCTCGTACGCGCCGAAGCGCTTATCTCCGAGACATTGAAACTTGAAGAAACACGGTTCGGCAAAACGCTTGAACGGGGCCTCGGCCTGCTTTCAGAAGCAACCGTCAGCATGGGCAAGGGCGATGAACTCAATGGCGAGACCGCCTTCAAGCTCTATGATACCTACGGTTTTCCACTCGACCTGACACAGGATGCGCTCCGGCAGCGCGGAATCACCGTTGACGATGCCGGCTTCAAGGCAGCCATGGAGCGCCAGAAAACCGAAGCCCGTGCCAATTGGTCCGGATCCGGTGACGCTGCAACCGATACCATCTGGCTGGAATTGCAGGATCGCTTGGGAACAACCGAATTCCTCGGCTACGATACCGAACAGGCCGAGGGGATTGTCGAAGCCATTGTTGTGGACGGCGCGGAAGTTGCACAAGCAGGGCGCGGAGATACGGTACAGCTCATCGTCAACCAGACACCCTTTTATGGCGAGTCCGGTGGTCAGATGGGTGATACGGGGATCATCGCCGGTGACGGTGTGCGGATCAATGTCACCAATACCTTGAAAAAGGGTGAGGGGCTTTTCGTTCATATTGGCACCGTGGAAGAAGGTGTCATCAAGTCCGGAGCCGAAGTCATCCTCACGGTTGATCATCAGCGTCGCAGCCATTTGCGTGCCAATCATTCAGCAACCCATCTGCTGCATGAAGCACTGCGTGAAACACTTGGAACCCATGTGGCGCAAAAGGGCTCGCTTGTCGCACCGGATCGCTTGCGCTTTGACATTTCCCATCCCAAGCCGGTGAGCGCTGAAGAGATGGCAGCTGTTGAGAAAATAGCCAATGAAATGGTCCTGCAGAACAGTGCTGTAACCACACGGTTGATGGGCGTTGATGACGCCAGGGCTGAGGGTGCCATGGCGCTGTTTGGTGAAAAATATGGTGATGAGGTGCGCGTGGTCTCCATGGGAACCGCATTGCACGGCGAAAAACAGGGCAGAACCTATTCGGTTGAATTGTGTGGCGGTACGCATGTGCGTGCGACCGGAGACATCGGCCTGGTGCATATTATCGATGAGAGTGCCGTTGGTTCAGGCGCACGCCGGCTGGAAGCACTGACGGGAGATGCAGCTCTGGACTATCTTTCGCAGCAGGACCATCGCGTCAAAGCACTGGCCTCTTCACTGCGCGTTCAGCCAGGCGAAGTGGTTGCACGCGTTGAAGCCCTGATGGATGAGCGCAAGAGGCTTGAACGCGAAATCGGTGAGTTGAAAAAGAAACTGGCGATGGGCGGTGGCACGGAAGGTGTTGACGAGACCCGCGAAATCGCCGGCATCAAATTTCTTGGCAAATCGGTGTCGGGTGTTGAACCGCGCGATCTGAAAGGGCTTGCCGATGAGGCCAAAACCACCATCGGCTCGGGTGTCGTAACGCTGATCAATGTTTCAGAAGACGGCAAGGCCAGCGTCGTGGTTGCCGTCACGGCGGATCTGACAGAGCGCTTCAGCGCCGTTGATCTGGTGCGCGTTGCTTCGACCGCACTCGGCGGCAAGGGCGGCGGCGGACGGCCTGATATGGCCCAGGCAGGCGGACCCGACGGCAGCAAGGCTGACGAAGCCATCGAAGCGGTTGCAACTCAAATCGCCGGATAGAACATTTTATTATTCAAACGAAAAAGCCCCGGCACAGACCGGGGCTTTTTTATAGCTTTGGAGCGGATGGCTGAAAATCAGGCAGCCATGGCTTTGCCGAGGTTTTCGTCAACCTTGTCGAGGAAACCAATGGTGGACAGCCAAGGCTGGTCCGGACCGATCAGCAGCGCCAGATCCTTGGTCATATGGCCGCTTTCAACTGTTGCAACGCAGACGTCTTCCAGTGTCTGTGCGAACCGTGCCAATTCGTCATTGCTGTCCAATTTGGCGCGATGCGCCAATCCGCGGGTCCAGGCAAAGATCGAGGCAATGGAATTGGTTGATGTTTCCTCACCCTTTTCATGCTGGCGGAAGTGACGGGTCACTGTGCCATGGGCAGCTTCGGCTTCAACGATCTTTCCATCCGGGGTCATCAGCACAGAGGTCATGAGACCAAGTGAGCCAAATCCCTGTGCCACAGTGTCGGACTGTACGTCGCCGTCGTAGTTCTTGCAGGCCCATACATAACCGCCGGACCATTTCAGGTTCGAGGCAACCATGTCATCGATGAGACGATGTTCGTAGGTGATGCCGGCTTCCTTGAACGAATCAAGGAATTCCGCCTCATAGATTTCCTGGAAAATATCCTTGAAACGTCCGTCATAGACTTTGAGGATGGTGTTCTTCGTTGAAAGGTAGACAGGGACCTTGCGCTGCAGGCCGTAATTCAACGATGCGCGGGCAAAATCTTCGATCGACTTGTCGAGATTGTACATGCCCATGGCAATGCCGGCGGCAGGTGCATCGTAAATTTCATGTTCTATTTCCGCACCGTCTTCACCGACAAATTTCATGGTCAGCTTTCCCTTGCCGGGAAATCTGAAATCCGTTGCCCGGTACTGATCACCAAAGGCGTGGCGGCCAACGATAACAGGCTTTGTCCAGCCGGGAACCAGCCGCGGAACGTTTTTGCAGATGATCGGTTCGCGAAAGATGACGCCGCCGAGGATGTTGCGGATCGTGCCGTTGGGAGAACGCCACATTTTTTTCAGACCGAATTCTTCGACACGGTCCTCATCCGGCGTGATTGTCGCGCATTTGATACCGACACCGTACTTCTTGATGGCATTGGCTGCATCAATGGTAATCTGGTCATCGGATGCATCACGCGATTCCATGCCCAGATCGTAATATTTCAGATCAATGTCGAGATAGGGGTGGATCAGTTTTTCCTTGATGAATTGCCAGATGATTCTGGTCATCTCGTCGCCATCGAGTTCGACGACCGGATTTTCGACCTTGATTTTTGCCATTGAAGTGCCTCGTTTTGAATGGAATGGGCCTCGCGCCCGCTGGACTTTAGTGAAGTTTGCGCTCCTATACCATTGTGTTGCGCCAAGGCAAAGGTGCCCGCCCTTGCGATTTCGTATAATACGGGCAAACTGCCAATATTGTTTATTTTCACCTGGCTCCTGCCCCTTTTGACGAGTTTGTCGCCATGGAATTCAAATCGGACTTTTTTGACGACGGCAGGCGCCGCATCCATTATGTGCAGATGGGTGACCCTTCGAAACCGCTGATCCTGTGCCTGCACGGCTTTCCGGAATATTGGGGTGCCTGGCGCGATCTCATGCCCCTGCTCGCAGAAGAATATCACGTCGTGGCGCCTGACCAGCGCGGATTTGCCGAATCGTTCAAACCAACCAGTGTCGAGGCCTATCAGACGCGCTATCTGGTGGAGGATGTTGCGGCACTTGCAGATCATCTGAGTCCAGATCAGCCATTTGTGCTGTTTGGCCATGATTGGGGATCGGCTGTCGCCTATGCCTATGCATTCGGTTTTGCCGAAAGGCTGAAAGCGCTGATCGTGGCAAATGGTGTTCATCCCTATACATTCCAAAAAGCCATTATCGACGACCCGGATCAGCGCGCCGCCAGTCAATATATGACCACTTTGCGGCGCAGGAATTCCACCGAACTGATGAGCCAGGACAATTATGCGCGCACGCTCAACATGATTGCAGGGTTCTCAACCACCGCATGGATGAGCACAGAAGCAAAAGCCGATTACCTGCGTGCCTGGAGTGCGGAAGGCGCGATGGACACGATGTTGCACTGGTATCGGGCGTCACCCATTATCGTGCCACCTGTGGATCTGTCTGCTTCGGAACTCGAAGGCAAACTGCCGATCCTGTCTATACCGCAGGCAGCGATGTCCGTGCATGTGCCGCATCTTGTCTTGTGGGGGGACCTCGATGAGGCGCTGCGTCCGGTCTGTATGGAGGGGCTTGATCGCTTTTGCAGTGACCTCACTGTCAAAAAGGTGCCAGGCGCCGGGCACTGGATTTTACATGAGAAGCCGGAAGCCGTCGCCGCTTTGGTGCGCGCTTGGCTTGCCGACAAACCTGCCTGACAATGCGCAACGCCTGTGCATTGAGGCCATCTGAAGGACAATTTTGACAAAATTCGAAGGGGTGTCGCCTTTCCTGCGCCTTGTGAATATGGCAGTGAACGGGCAGGCAGACGGTCAAGTGGACGGAACAGATGGCAGGCACGGACAAATTACGAACATTGATGACAGAAGGGCCTGCGGTGATTCTCGTGGAGCCGCAACTGGGCGAGAATATTGGCATGGTCGCGCGGGCAATGGCCAATTTCGGACTGTCCGAATTGCGTCTGGTCAAGCCGCGAGACGGCTGGCCCAATGCCAAGGCACAGGCTGCAGCGAGCAGGGCGGATCACGTTATTGAGGGTGCGCGCGTCTTTGACACTTTGGAAGATGCCATTTCGGATCTGAATTTCGTTCTGGCAACGACAGCGCGTGTGCGTGACGGCTTCAAGCCCGTGCGTGGTCCGGTTGAGGCCGCTGTGGCACTGCGCAGTCGTTTTGATTCGGGACAGAAATGCGGCATTTTGTATGGACGTGAACGCTGGGGACTGGAAAATGAAGAGGTCAGCCTGGCGGATGAAATTGTCACTTTTCCGGTCAACCCGGCGTTTGCTTCGCTGAACATTGCCCAGGCGGTCTTGCTGATGTCCTATGAATGGCTGAAAACCGGTCTTGCTCACGAAAATGAAACGGCTTTCCGCGGTCCGGACATGCAGCCGGCTGAAAAGGCGGATATGCAGGGTCTTTTTGATCATCTGGAAGAAGCGCTGGACGCGCGTGGATATTTCAGACCGTTGCAGAAGAAACACAAAATGGTTGAGGCGCTCCGGGCTGTCCTGAGCCGTCAGGGGTTTTTCAAACCGGAGGTGCGTCTCCTGCGCGGCATCATTCGCTCGCTGGATCTCTACAGCAGGCAAAGACCGCGCGGTAGCGGACCGCCATTGTCAGCTGATGCAGACGCATTGGATGCGCCGAGTGAAGGAGACGAGCGACCTTGAGCCAGCAACCCATTCTGGTGTTTGATTCCGGTATCGGCGGGTTGACTGTCCTGCGCGAAGCCCGGGTGCTCATGCCGGAACGGCGCTTTATCTATGTTGCCGACGATGCGGGGTTTCCCTACGGCAATTGGGGAGAGGCGGAACTGACACAAAGGATACTGTCGCTCTTTGCCGACCTGATTTCCAGATACCGGCCGGCGCTTTGCGTGATTGCCTGCAACACGGCGGCTACGCTGGTTCTTGAACCTTTGCGTTCCGCATTTGCCGATACGCCATTCGTGGGAACCGTTCCGGCGATCAAGCCTGCAGCCGAGCGGACCCGTTCGGGGCTGGTCAGCGTCCTTGCAACACCCGGCACGGTCAGGCGGGCCTATACGCGTGACCTGATCGAATCCTTTGCATCACGATGCCATGTGCGGCTTGTGGGATCTGAAAATCTGGCGGGAATGGCGGAAAGATACATTCGCGGCGAGAAAATTTCACGCGATGCGATACAGGCTGAGATCATGCCCTGTTTTGTTGAGAAGCTGGGACGAAAGACCGATATTGTCGTGCTTGCTTGTACGCATTATCCGTTTCTTGCCAATCTGTTCAGAAGTCTTGCACCCTGGCCGGTGGACTGGCTGGACCCGGCAGAGGCCATTGCCCGGCGGGCGCTGTCGCTGGTAACAACGGGTCCATTGGTGTCACACGCGCCTGATCTGGCTATATTCACGTCGAATGACCCGGATTTTGCGATAAAGCGTCTGATGTCCGGTTTTGGGTTGGCTCCCGAGCAGATGCGCCATTGACAATCAACGCGCATTGACCTAAATCCGCCCTGTCTCCGGGTGCTTGCGCCCGGTTTTTAATTACGTGTCCCGTGAATGACCGCTTCCATGTGAAAGTTGGATATTCTGTCAGTCGGCAAAAACAGCCGGCAGAGGAGGGCGCGTTTCCTTAAATCCGTCCGGGAACGGATCGGTGCAACTTTTTGAAAGGGAATGCGATGAGTAAGCGCGATTCTTCGAAATACAAAATTGATCGCCGTATGGGCGAAAACATCTGGGGCCGTCCCAAATCTCCTGTCAATCGCCGCGAATACGGTCCTGGCCAGCATGGTCAGCGCCGCAAGGGCAAATTGTCCGACTTCGGTGTTCAGCTGCGTGCAAAGCAGAAGCTGAAGGGCTACTACGGCGATATTCGTGAGAAGCAGTTCCGCAAGGTCTATGATGAAGCAAACCGCCGGAAGGGCGATACACCGGAAAACCTGATTGGTCTTCTGGAATCACGCCTTGATGCGCTGGTCTATCGCGCAAAATTTGTCGCGACCGTGTTTGCGGCCCGTCAGTTCGTCAACCATGGCCATGTCACGGTCAACGGCGTTCGCACAAACATTCCTTCATACCGCTGCAAGCCAGGCGACGTGATTGAAGTGCGGGAAAAATCCAAGCAGCTGGTTTTTGTTCTTGAAGCATCGCAGCTTTCCGAGCGTGATGTTCCTGAATACATTGATGTGGACCACAACAAGATGGTTGCCACTTACGTGCGGGTTCCTGCGCTCGCGGATGTGCCTTATCCGGTGCACATGGAGCCAAATCTGGTGGTCGAGTTTTACTCACGCTGATTTGAGCGCATTCAACTGATTGAAAGCCGCTGGTGCAAACCGGCGGCTTTTTTGTATCCGGCCCATTGCGGCGGAACGGGAAATCATTCAAATCAACAGCTGCAGTTACAATGAAGGGCCGACCAATGGGTATACACGACACAGGCACAGGCGTGTCTCAATCGACCGTGCCGGAGATTGTTGGTCAAGGCACTGATGATCTTGCCGGGACCTGTCATCCATTGTTCCGCAACGCACCGTCTTCTGTCAGCTTCAACAAATTGCGCAAAAGGCTGCTGAGACAAGCCAGACAGGCCATTGCCGATTTTGGCATGGTGGAAGCTGTTGATGGCCGTCGGCCGCGCTGGTTGATTGGCCTGTCGGGTGGCAAGGATTCCTATGGTCTTCTGGCCCTTCTGCTTGATATGCAGTGGCGCGGACTTTTGCCTGTTGATTTGCTGGCCTGCAATCTGGATCAGGGACAACCCAATTTCCCCAAACATATCCTGCCGGATTATCTTGACCTTCACGGCATCGCCCACCGGATCGAATATCGCGATACCTATTCCATCGTGAAGGAAAAAATTCCGGAAAACAGCACCTATTGTTCGCTGTGTTCGCGGCTGCGTCGTGGTCACCTGTATCGCGTTGCGCGCGAGGAGGGGTGTGACGCTCTGGTCCTTGGCCATCACCGGGAAGACATTCTGGAGACTTTCCTGATGAATTTCTTCCACGGCGGTCGGCTATCGGCGATGCCCGCCAAATTGCTCAACGACGAGGGTGATGTGCTGGTTTGCAGGCCGCTTGCCTATTGCGCCGAAGATGATCTTGAAAAATTCGCAGTCGCAATGAATTTCCCGATTATTCCGTGCGACCTGTGTGGTTCGCAGGATGGCCTGCAGCGCAATGCGATGAAGGCGATGATTGCGGATATCGAGACCAGAATGCCGGGCCGCAAGGATGCGATGATCCGGGCTCTGGCCAATGTGCGCCCCTCGCATCTGATGGACCGCAACCTGTTTGATTTTGCCAATCTCACAGGCAATTCAAAAACGGACGGGGCAAATTGAAACTGGTTTCTGTGGTTGGAATCCGAACCCGGTTTCCGCAACCGATGGTCAGCGCGGTCATATTTTAACGCGGTCCGGCCGGATTGACAAACAGCTTGCCTTTTTCAGTCCAAAGGACGATGGCCAGCGCCAACCAGCCGAACAGCGCCAGACCTGCCGCCAAGGGGATCAAGGTTCCGTTATAGGCCTGCCCCACAAGACCGCCCAGCACGGCGCCGACGGTGAACGTGATAACCCCCAGCACCGATGATGCGGTTCCGGCAATATGTCCCAGTGGCTCCATGGCGAGTGCGTTGAAATTGCCTGGAACCAGGCCAAAGGCGCCAACGATTGCAGCCAGAAGGATATAGGACACCCAAAAGGGCGGTTGACCGGCAAGGCTGATCAACAGCAGCAAGGTTCCCAGCAGGGCGAAGGCAATGAGAGCGCTGTGCGAGATCAGGCGCATGCCGACGGTGCGCACGATTGCTCCATTTGCAATGTTGAGTACAGCCATGACCGCAGCGTTGAGTGCGAAGGCAAATGCAAACCATTGACCAAGGTCATACATCGACTGAAAAATCTGCTGGGCGGAGACGACAAAGGCAATCAGTCCGCTGAAACACAATGTTGCACCCAGCGTATAGCCCATGGCCAGACGGTTTTTCATAATCTCCATAAAGGCATTGCCGACGCCGGCAAAGGACAATGGCTGACGTTCATTCGGCCGCAATGTCTCCTTGATTCGCAATCCACTCCAGGCGGCCAGGGCCGTTCCGGCAAAACCCAGCACCAGGAATATCCATTGCCATGAGGCAATGTTTGAAATCCATTGTCCCAGAGCTGGAGCCACAACCGGAACGATCATGAATATGGTGAATGTGTAGGACATGACCCGTGCCATATCGCGCCCGGCAAAACAGTCGCGGACGATTGCCATGACAACAATGCGTACGGCAGCAGCGCCGACCCCTTGCGCCAGGCGAAGCGCCAGCAGAACAGCAAAGCTGTCGGCAAATATCGCGGCCATCGAGGCGGCTGCATAGAATAATATTGCCGGAATCAGAATGATATTGCGACCGTATCGGTCTGATAGCGGGCCAAAAAAGATCTGAGCGCCTCCAAACCCAAGCATGAAGACGACAATGATCGCTTGCCGGTCATTTTCATTGGTAACCGCAAAACTGTCGCCAATAAGGGGCAGGACAGGCAACATGATGTCTATGGACAGTCCGACAATCGAACTCAAAGCGGCAATCAGGAAAATGAATTCGCCAAAACCGATGCCGGCGCGGTCGACGAAATTTTTTCTTTCGCCGCTGCTGGCAGTTCTGCCTTCAGAATCAGGTGCGCTTTGCATGTCCATTCGTGCCTCTATTCTCCACCCGAATTGCGCCATGGAGCGGCGTGGGTGTTTGAAAGCGTTGGTTTTTCGGCTGTGATCCCGCAACAGGATTGGGCAGTACTCTAAATGCACCACCCGGGTTGATGCTTATCAACAGTTGCGACCTGAATATTCTTTCATAAAACAACGGCATCGTGCAACAGGAATTTGAGGCCTGTTGAACGATGCCGGAAAATAGAGCGATTGCTCGCCTGTCGATCTGGATGGCCGACAGGCGCTGGAGGTTATCGTTCTAACCGGTGTAACCGGCCAGCTTGCTATCGATCACATAGTTGAGGATTTTGACGATCTGCTCGGGTGTTTCCACCACGGCAAGAGCAGCTGCATCCACTTCCTTGAGGGCGTGCTGATGATCGGGACCATGCATGACAATTAGTGCCTTGCCCAGCGCAGAAGCATAACCTGCATCGAAAGCCGCGTTCCACTGCTTGTATTTGTCGCCAAAACGCACGACGACGATATCGGCATCGCCGATCAGTGTGCGGGTGCGGATCGCGTTGACCTGCGCGCCCTTGTGATCATGCCAGAATTTGTCCGGTTCGGCGCCAAGAATGGCAACGCCACAATCATCGGATGCCTCATGATGGGTCACCGGAGCATTGAAAACCACGGGAAGGCCGGCGGCTTTTACGCCGGTCTCAACCTGCTCACGCCAGTCAGAATGGATTTCCCCGGACAGATAGACATTCCATTGACGCATCAGGCTGCGCCTTTGACGGCTACGCCCTTTTCAACCATGTGTTCCTGCAACTCGTTGGCCTGGAACATTTCACGGATGATGTCGCATCCACCGACGAACTCTCCCTTGACGTAAAGCTGCGGGACGGTCGGCCAGTTTGAATAATCCTTGATGCCCTGTCGCAGATCATCATCTGCAAGCACGTTGACACCCTTGTATTCAACACCAAGATAATCGAGGATTTGCACCACCTGACCGGAAAATCCGCATTGCGGAAATGCTGGTGTGCCCTTCATGAAAAGAACCACATCGCTGGTTTTGACTTCGTTGTCGATAAAATCATTTATGCCCGTCATCTCACATACCTCGTGTCTGCCGGGGTTAAGGCCCGGGGTTTGTCCTGTCACCGTAAATAGACCTGAACCGTTGTGATTTCCAGCCCTGATCCGCTGCAAAATGCGTTGGGCGGCGGACAAGGTGCTGCAGCGGTGGGTGCCGGGAAGGAATTTCCTAGCGAAAGTCTTTGCGTGAAAAAGAAACGTCTGCAGTTTTGTCCGCAGCTTGGATTTTTCGTCAGACCATAGGTGCAGAACACACCTGATGGAGACCGGCTGAATGGATTTCGAAGGCAGCTTCCTCAGCGTGTACCGGAATATTCCTGGCTTCCTGACCTATTAATCGGGGGCACTTGTCTGCAGCGCCAAGGCGTGCAGAACACCGCCCATATTGCCTTGCAATGCCTGATAGACCATCTGGTGTTGCTGTACGCGGCTCTTGCCACGGAAGCTTTCGGCGACGACCTCGGCGGCATAATGGTCACCGTCGCCTGCAAGATCTCTGATCGTTACCACGGCATCCGGTATGGCTGCCTTGATCATTGTTTCTATGTCTCCAGCGCTCATGGGCATGGTGTCATTCCTGTCTGTGTCATTGTCATTTCGGTTGCCGGCAATCAGTCTATCAGGCTTTGGGCAATATCCCTGTCCATATAGTCCGGGAACCAGGATTCATGTGCATTGCGCAATTGCTCTACTGATATGGAGAGCAGGTCATTGATCGTCAATTGATCATCGCCAACAGTGCCAATCTGTCGGAACGGCACACCGGCCCCTTCGGCACTCATACAGAAGAAATTGGCCATATCGGCAGAAATGGTCACCACATAGCGGGCCTGGTCCTCACCAAACAATTGCCCGTGGGTCGGAGCGATTTCGCAATCGATTTCAACTTTCATGCCTTTATTGGCGGCCATGGCCATTTCGGCCAGGCAAAGGGCCAGGCCTCCATCGGAAATATCGTGGCAGGCACTGAGCTGACCATTGCGAATGGCCGAGCGGACGAAGTCGCCGTTGCGTTTTTCGACATTGAGGTCAACCGGGGGCGGGGGGCCATCAGCCCGTCCCAGACAGTCGCGCATATAGACCGACTGGCCCAGATGGGTTCCGTCGCCGCCCAGCAGAATAATCGTGTCGCCAACTTTTGCGCCGCCAATGGTCGCCATATGTGACCAATCAGGAATAAGTCCAACACCGGCTATGGTCGGTGTCGGCAGGATCGCCTCGCCATTGGTCTCATTATAGAGCGATACATTGCCCGAAACGATGGGGAAGCGCAGGGTGGTGCAGGCATCCCCGATCCCTTCAATGGCCTTGACCAATTGACCCATGATTTCGGGGCGTTCCGGATTGCCGAAATTGAGGTTGTCGGTCGATGCCAGAGGTTCCGCACCGGTTGCGGTGATGTTTCTCCAGCATTCCGCTACGGCCTGTTTGCCACCTTCATAGGGATCGGCCTCGCAATAGCGCGGTGTCACGTCGGAGGAAAATGCCAGGGCTTTGGTCGGGTGGCCGTCAACCCGCACCACACCCGCATCACCGCCTGGCAATTGCAGGCTGTTGCCCTGTATCAGCGTATCATATTGCTCATAGACCCAGCGGCGCGAGGAATTGTTCGCCGAACCCAGTAGCGCCAGAAGTGCCTTGCCATAATCTTCGGGTTCTTCGATATTTTGCGCTGGAAGCGGAGAATATAATCCGGTTTCACGCCATGGCCGGTCATATTCCGGTGCCTCGTCTCCCAATTCCTTGATTGGCAGATCAGCGACGAGATCCCCGGCATGGAAGATTCGAAAACGCAGGTCGTCAGTCGTCTTGCCGACAATGGCGAAATCCAGCCCCCATTTCACGAAGATGGCCTTTGCTTCCGCTTCCATTTCCGGGCGCAGAACCATCAGCATGCGCTCCTGGCTTTCGGAAAGCATCATCTCATAGGCGCTCATGTTTTCTTCACGAACCGGAACCATGTCCAGGTTCAGTTCCACGCCGAGATCGCCCTTGGCGCCCATCTCGACAGCCGAACAGGTCAGCCCGGCTGCGCCCATGTCCTGAATGGCGATGACGGCGCCCGACGCCATGAGTTCAAGGCTTGCCTCCAACAGGCATTTTTCGGTGAAGGGGTCGCCAACCTGAACTGTGGGGCGCTTTTCCTCGATCATTTCATCAAATTCGGCAGAAGCCATTGTGGCGCCGCCAACACCATCACGCCCGGTTTTGGCGCCCAGATAGACAACCGGCAGACCGACGCCTTCGGCTTTGGAATAGAAGATCGCATCGGTTTTTGCCAGGCCTGCTGCGAAGGCATTGACCAGGCAATTGCCATTGTAGCGCGCGTCGAACTCGACTTCGCCACCGACTGTCGGGACTCCGAAGGAATTGCCATAGCCGCCGATGCCGGCGACAACGCCGGCAACAAGATGGCGTGTCTTGGGGTGGTCGGGTTCGCCAAAGCGCAACGCATTCATGGCTGCAATTGGCCGGGCGCCCATGGTGAAGACATCCCGCAAAATGCCGCCCATGCCGGTTGCAGCGCCCTGATAGGGCTCAATATAGGACGGGTGGTTGTGGCTTTCCATTTTGAAGACGACGCAGTCACCGTCACCGATATCGACCACTCCGGCATTTTCGCCGGGACCCTGAATGACCTGAGGTCCTTCAGTGGGCAATGTGCGCAGCCATTTCTTCGATGACTTGTAGGAACAATGTTCATTCCACATGGCCGAGAAAATGCCGAGTTCGGTAAAACTCGGCTCACGGCCGATCAATGCGAGAATACGTTCATATTCATCCGGTTTAAGGCCGTGGGCCTCGATGAGTTCCGGGGTGATCTGAATTTCGTTTGGGATGGTCATGTCCGGTTTCAATAGTTTGATTGCGTCAGGTGGCGGAATTGCATGTGGTGGACCCTTTGGTCCAGTCCCTGATGTCAGCGACCATGAGATTGCCGGTAGGGGAAAACAGCAAGGCACCGTAGGCCTTTATCGTGGCCGGGTCGCCTTCCGCCTCAATGACGGCAAGAGGACGGTCCTCAGGCTTGTTGCGCGGAACCAGCAGGATACGCGGGCGTCCGGTCAGGGAATTGAGCTCCATGGCAAGCCGGTATGGCTTGAAATTTCTGTTGCCCGACCTGAACCAGCATTTGCTGGCCGTCAGGGCGATGCGCTCCATGGCTGGCAGTGCCGGTTCCGATGCCTGGAGAGTCAGATTGCCGGGGCCCGGTCCATCACTCTGGCAGCCGGTCAAAAGTCCGGTGGCCAGCAGACCCATCCATATGATGGAAAGGGCTGGACGCGAAACGCGACGTCTTGGTGCTTCAGCAGTATGTGTGCCAACCGGGGTCACGTTAATTCCTCACAACAGAGCGACATTTTAACTGGTCAGGCAGCGATTCCCAGCGCGGCGCTGAACAGGGCGTAACCGTCATTGCCGCCGTGGGCGGCTTCGATCAGATTTTCCGGGTGCGGCATCATGCCAAGAACATTGCCATTCTTGTTGATGATACCGGCGATATCATTGACGGAACCGTTGGGGTTTGTGCCGTTTGCATAACGAAACACCACCTGCCCATTGTCTTCCAGTTGCTTGAGCGTTTCGCTCTCGGCAAAATAATTGCCGTCATGATGCGCGACCGGGCAACGTATGATTTCGCCCTGCCTGTATTGCCCGGTAAAAACCGTGTCGGCATTGGTGACTTCAAGCTGAACCTGCTTGCAGACGAATTTGAGCGAGGCATTGCGCATCAGCGCGCCAGGCAAGAGACCGGCTTCAACCAGAATCTGAAAGCCATTGCACACGCCAAGCACGCGGGTTCCACTGGCGGCCTTGCGCCTGACCGCCTCCATGACCGGCATGCGCGCGGCGATGGCGCCACAGCGCAGATAATCGCCGTAGGAAAAGCCACCGGGTATGACGATCAGATCGACATCGGGAATCTCGGTTTCGGTCTGCCAGATGGTAACGGGGGCCTCGCCGGAGATTTTGGTCAATGCAGCAATCATGTCCCGGTCTCGGTTCAGGCCAGGAAGGAGTAGAACAGCAGATTTCATGGTCAAAGCTTTGCGGGTCTGGAATTGGGTACGGTTCTTCCGCCTTTTACCGCATATGATCAGCAATTGCGATAGCTGTTGCTTTGCTATTGAGTGCCTTGTATCGTCCAGATAGTTTACACTTAAAATAAATGCCGATCGAACCGTTGCAAACAAGCGACGGGGGTCGAGGCGGTTTGCACAGCTGATTGGATGGAGAGCATTTTGACAGAAGATAACAGCCGGGTTGAGAGTGACATGGCACTCGATTTCAAGGGGCGCATGGCCTATGGCGATTACCTCAAGCTCGATACGTTGCTGTCTGCTCAGGTGCCGCTCAGCGACCAGCAGGATGAGAAACTTTTCATCATTGTCCATCATGTGCAGGAACTCTGGCTCAGCCTGATTATTCACGAGCTGGAATTCGCCATGCAGAATATGCGTGACGGCAAGGCGGGAATCGCTTTCAAGGCACTGGCGCGGATCTCTCGAATCCAGGAACAATTGATCTCCGCATGGGATGTGCTTTCAACCCTGACACCATCGGACTATCTGACATTTCGCGATACACTGGGGCAGGCCTCGGGCTTTCAATCCTACCAATACCGATTGGTGGAAATTCTTTTGGGTGCAAAAGACGAGCGCATGCTGGCACCCCACCGCCATACACCACAGGTCTATGCGCGCCTTGAAGCGGCATTTCGAGGACCAAGCATTTATGATGAGGCCATTGCCCTGGTCAAACGCTCGGGGCTGGACGTGCCTGATTCTCTGCTGAACCGTGATTTTTCGAAGACACATAGCTACAGCGATGCGCTTCACGATATCTGGCTGCAGGTATACCGGGAGCCGGAACGTTATTTTGAGCTCTATGAACTGGCCGAAGAACTTGTGGACGTAGAGGATCATTTCCAGCAATGGCGTTTTCGTCACATGAAAACAGTCGAGCGAATCATCGGACACAAGAAGGGCACTGGAGGCTCATCGGGCGTGGGTTATCTCAAAACGGCACTGGATCGGACGTTTTTTCCGGAACTGTGGGCTGTTCGCACGGATCTTTAAAAAGGTCGAAAGAGAGCGCCGTTCAGATCAATTCGACGGCGTAATCTTCAATCACGGTATTGGCCAGCAGCTTCGCGCACATCTCATCGAGCTGTTGGCGCGCAGCTGCTGCATCGTTGGTTGAAAGTTCCAGATCAAAAACCTTGCCCTGTCTGACATGGCCAATGCCTTCAAAGCCCATTGATCCAAGCGCTCCTTCAATGGCTTTTCCCTGAGGATCAAGAACACCATTTTTCAAGGTTACGGTCACTCGCGCCTTAATCACAGACTTTTTCCTTAACTTATGCGTTGCCATATGCCCGTTTGAGCAATAGCAGCTATTTGACAAGAACCGGGCCGGTCCCGCGAGGTGGCTCATTCTTGTTGACAATGCCCAGGCGCCGAGCCACTTCCTGATAAGCCTCAACGAGGCCTCCCATATCGCGGCGATAGCGATCCTTGTCCATCTTGTCCTTGGTCTCGACATCCCAGAGGCGGCAATTGTCAGGCGAGATTTCGTCAGCGATGACAACCCTCATGGTGTCTCCCTCGAACAGCCTGCCGCATTCAATCTTGAAATCCACAAGCTGGATGCCGACGCCGAGGAAAAGACCACTGAGAAAATCATTCACCCGAATGGCCAGCGCCATGATGTCATCTATTTCCTGTGGGCTGGCCCAGCCGAACGCCGTAATGTGCTCTTCGGAGACCATCGGGTCATCAAGTGCATCGGCCTTGTAATAGAACTCGATGATCGAGCGCGGCAGAACCGTACCCTCTTCAAGACCCAGCCTTTTTGACAGCTGACCAGCGGCAATATTGCGCACAACCACTTCCAGCGGGATGATCTCAACTTCCTTGATCAACTGTTCGCGCATGTTGAGACGCCGAATGAAGTGTGTCGGAATGCCGATTCGGTTCAGATGATTGAAGATATATTCTGAAATACGATTGTTCAGCACACCTTTGCCTTCGACAACATCATGTTTCTTGTTGTTGAACGCGGTGGCATCATCTTTGAAAAACTGTATGAGGGTTCCTGGTTCAGGGCCTTCATAAAGTATTTTGGCCTTGCCTTCGTATATGCGGCGGCGACGCTTCATGGTTCACTCTGTTTCTGCAGCGGGATAGTCGCATGCTGCGTCGAATGGCGACAGTTTAGGTATGATCTAGCCCATAGCCAGGCATTTCACAATCGCTTGAAGTCTGCATTTTGGCCGAAATGCCGTGTTATTTGATAATCGGCCAACGCAATGATTGATCTTTCGGCGCGCTTTTGGTTTACACGTATGAAACGAACAGCCAGGACGGCTGTTTATCAGGATAATTTCGTCGACCTTCGGGAGTACTGACTATGAGCGGCATGGACGATCGCAGTGATGCCTTTGAGAATAAATTTGCCCATGACGCGGAACTGCGTTTCAAAGCAGAGGCACGGCGTAACAAACTATTGGGTATGTGGGCAGCAGCCTTGATGGGCAAAGCTGGCGAAGAGGCTGAGGCCTATGCAAAGGAAGTTGTCATATCCGATCTTCAGGAAGCTGGCGACGAGGACGTCTTTCGCAAGGTGAAGGGGGATCTTGAAGCGGCCAATGTTGAACAGTCCGATCATCAGATCCGCCGCACCATGGACGAGTTGCTGCAAACCGCCAGGGCACAGATCATTTCGGAATAGTGCAATTGCGGAAAACCGTTTCCAACGGTTTTCCGCAACACAATGTTTCAAATCAAAAGGTCGGGTTTCAAAACCTGACCCAGTTTTTTGTCTGCCCCAGTTTTTAGTCAGACCCAGTGCAGTTGCGATGTCAGACCTTTAACTGGCCCAGAAACTTGGCAAGGACCATCAATCCTTCCGGCCAGGGCCCAAAGCCCGAGGCGACATCGATGTGTCCGGCTTCGCCTGCATCCATGAACAATGATCCCCAGGCCGCAGCGATGTCCTCAGCCACGTCCAGGCTGCAATAGGGATCATCTTTGCTGGCAATCACTATAGAGGGGAATGGCAGGGGATCACGGCTGTAGGGTCCAAATGTCATCAGATGCCGCGGGCGGATTTTCGGATTGGCCACATCTGGCGGGGCCACCAGCAAGGCACCGGCAATCTTTTTGCTGAACTGGGGAATGGCCTGAACAGAGGCCGCCACGCCAAGAGAATGTGCGATCAGAACAGCTGGCCTGACGGACGCATTGACAGCGCGGGCTATTTCCTGCGTCCATTCTTCACAAACCGGCTTTTCCCATGATTGCTGCTCAACCCGGCTTGCGGTGGACAATTTCGTTTCCCAACGACTCTGCCAGTGCTGCGGACCGGAATTCTTGTATCCGGGCACAATCAGAATGTCGGCCTCAGATGCTTTCATGACAGACCCCGGGCTATGGTTATTGCGCTGTTTGTTTCTGTGGCACGGATCATCGGTTTGTTATATTGATGATCCGTCCCATTGTGTGTTTTCAGACCATATGCATGAAAAATTTCACACTTTTCCTGATGTGCCTGCGCCGAAGACCCGATTGAATATCGTATCGACATGTTTGGTATGATAGCTCAGGTCAAACAGTTCCGAGATTTCAGCCTCTGACAAGACTGCGCGAACATCCTCGTCAGCCAGCAGTTCGGCAAGGAAATCCTTGCCTTCTTCCCAAACGCGCATGGCGTTGCGCTGAACCAGGCTGTAGGCATCTTCGCGGCTTACACCTGCCTGGGTGAGGGCCAAGAGGACTCGTTGCGAGTGAACCAGTCCTTTGAACTTGTTCATATTGGCCATCATGTTCTCGGGGTAGACAAGCAATTTGTCGATCACGCCGGTCAGTCGTGCGAGGGCAAAATCCAGTGTGACTGTTGCATCCGGTCCGATCATGCGTTCCACTGATGAATGGGAAATGTCGCGCTCGTGCCAAAGGGCAACGTTTTCCATGGCTGGCAGTGCAAAGGCCCGGACCATGCGTGCGAGGCCCGTGAGGTTTTCGGTGAGCACCGGATTGCGTTTGTGCGGCATGGCCGATGAACCCTTCTGCCCGGGGGAGAAATACTCCTCTGCTTCCAGCACCTCGGTGCGCTGCAGATGGCGGATTTCAACCGAAAGCCGCTCCACGGAAGAGGCAATCACACCCAGTGTCGCAAAGAACATCGCGTGACGGTCGCGCGGGATGACCTGCGTCGAGATCGGTTCGGCAACAAGACCCATGGCCTTGGCAACATGTTCCTCAATGCGCGGATCGATGTTGGCAAAGGTGCCCACGGCCCCCGATATGGCGCAGGTTGCGATTTCTTCGCGGGCGGCGATCAGCCGCTTTTTGCACCGCTCGAATTCCGCAAAGGCGAGCGCCAGTTTGAGACCGAAGGTCGTTGGCTCGGCATGAATGGCATGGCTGCGACCGATGGTAATGGTGTCCCTGTGCTCGATGGCCCGCCTTTTCAGCGCGTCGAGCAGTTTGTCCATGTCAGCCAGAAGGATGTCCGTGGCTTTGACCAATTGCACATTGAAGCAGGTGTCGAGCACATCGGAGGAGGTCATTCCCTGATGAATGAAGCGGGCATCCGGACCGACGATTTCCGCCAGATGGGTCAGAAAGGCTATGACGTCGTGCTTGGTCACAGCTTCAATTTCATCAATGCGGGCCACATCGAAAACGGCTTTGCCACCCTTGTCCCAGATTGTTTGCGCGGCTGACTTGGGGATAACACCCAGTTCGGCGAGGGCATCACAAGCATGTGCCTCAATTTCAAACCAGATGCGGAACTTGGTTTCCGGCGACCAAATAGCGACCATTTCGGGACGGGAGTAACGGGGTATCATGGGCAACACTCACTGGTGACATCGTTGGATTTAGCTGGCGGCGTGAACCGCTCTCTTCAATTGATCGGGAAATTGCCCGGCCAACAGAACCAAACATCGTGTCTTGAAACAATGGATGGTTCGGTGGTTTGTCTGCGCGCTTCATGCTGCAGAACCGCTTCATGTTTTCTTTGCAGCGCTCTAACAGAATTTGCCTTTGTTCTCAACGCATCCTTTTGGCGATCCAGAAGCTCGTTGCGATCAGACATACAAGACCGACCGGCAGAAAGTAGCGAAGGCCGATGACCGCAAATTGAAACAGCGCACTGGCTGTGGTGAAAGCCAGTTGATAGGCCCATGCGATCGACAGGAAATCGCCTGCCCAACTGGCATAGAAATTCCAGTAAATGATGGCGTAGAGACCGGAAGTGCAGGCGATGGTTGCCACGATGAGGCAGACAAATGCCGATGCGAAGCGGACTTCGGCAGGTCTGCGAAGGCCGAGAAATCGTGCCGCGCAAAGCGCCATCGGGAAAGCGATTGTGCCTCCGGCAAAATAGAGCGCGGCGAGGCTTGCTCTATGTGACGTAAAGCCGCCCATCATCACTTCCAGCCCAACATAGAGTGATAGCGCCATAGCGCAGCCCCAAAAGAGCGCACCGGATATCAAAGAGAAGGGTGAAGGCAGTGCATCGCGGGAACGGGCGAAAAAATGATCGCCGCGCCCAAGCTGCGTTCTATCTTCAGGCGGCAAGCCGCAAAACTCCGTTTTTCATCACCTTCATTTGCCCTGTGCCTTTTGGGCAGCGGACCGGATGGCCGTCATGCGTTCTCTGTAAGCATCATGCGAACCACCGGAGAAGATCGCGGAACCGGCGACAAATGCATTGATTCCAGCGGCTGCTGCCTGGGATGCCGTTTTTTCATTAATGCCGCCGTCGATCTCCAGATCAATCGGGCGATCACCAATCATTGCCTTGATGTTTTTGGCTTTCTCCAGAACGGCCGGGATGAACTTCTGTCCTCCGAAACCCGGATTGACGCTCATGACCAGAACCAGATCAACCTCATCCAGAACGTATTCAATGACGCTTTCCGGTGTCGCGGGATTAAGGGAGACACCTGCCTTTTTTCCAAGTGCCCGAATCGCCTGCAGCGAACGGTGAAGATGCGGTCCTGCCTCGGCATGGACTGTGATGATGTCACAGCCGGCTTTTGCAAAGGCTTCCAGAAAAGGATCACAGGGGGCTATCATCAGATGACAGTCAAATGTGGCATCGCTGCAGGGGCGCACAGCCTTGATGACATCTGCGCCATAGGAAATATTCGGAACGAAATGCCCGTCCATGACATCAAGATGTATCCAGTCGGCGCCGGCGCTTGTTACATCGCGCACTTCCTGGCCAAGATTTGCAAAGTCGGCGGCAAGGATTGACGGTGCGATCTTTATCGGGCGATTCATTTCAGGCTCCGTGCAATTGCAATTCGATCGGGCCATAACACTATCAGGCGGACGAAACAAACTTCAAAACATGCCGCCTGTATTTGGTGCAAGCGCTCTACTTGCCGAATTTTGATTTCCAGGTGGGCAGCATGTCGTTGGGTTGAGCTGTGGCGTGGTAGACACCTCTGGCTATGGCCCGTGACATCACCGCAGCAGCGCCGGCACACAGGTCGAGGAAACCATTGACGTCCAGTTGTTTGCCGCTCTTTCCGGTGGCCAGGGAAAAGATCAGGTCACCGTCAAAGGGGGTGTGCGAGGGCCAAATGGCGCGGCTGAAACCGTCATGAGCTGCTATCGCGAGACGTTTTGCCTCAGCCTTGGTCATCACTGCATCCGTCGCTATCACGGCAATGGTCGTGCTGGCGCCTTCCGGGCTGTGGTTGTCGCGAAACTTGATCCGCAGGTCCGTCGTGGATTGGGGCAGGGGGGAGGGCAGCCCGAGCCCACCGAATTCGCCGTCCACTTCAAAGGGTGCCGCCCAGAAATGCGCACCGCCGGCCACATTGGTGGTTCCGACCGCGTTGACAGCCACAAGCGCACCAAGTGTGACACCATTGTCCATCACCAGGGAAGCGGAGCCGAGGCCAGCCTTCAGATCGGCGGTCAAGGCGCCGGTTCCGGCCCCTGCGGTCCCTGTCTGAAATTCGCGGCTGGCAGAATTTGCGGATGCGTACCCCATTTCCCGGTAGGGAGGGTAGCGACCCCAATCCTTGTTGCCGCCATTGGCCAGATCAAAAAGAATGGCGCTGGGTACGATGGGGACACAAAAGCCGGCAACCTCGAAACCGATATTCCTCTCGCGCAAGGCCGCCTGCACCCCTGTGGCGGCATCCAGGCCATAGGCCGATCCGCCGGAAAGCACCAGGGCATGAACGCTGTCCACTGTATTATGGGGCTCCAGAAGGTCCGTGTCCCGGGTGCCCGGAGCTCCGCCGAGAACCTGCACAGAAGCCACGGCGCCGCCCTCGCAAAGGACGGTGGTCACACCTGAATTCAAATCGGTATCCTGCGCATTGCCGACCAGCAAGCCTTCGACGTCGGTGATCAGATTGCCTGGACCCGTTGTTTTCATTGGTTCTCTCCGTTGGAATAGACCGGCGTCATTCTGGCTGCCAGATTGGCTGGAATAAATGTGTTGTCCTTCCAGACCATGAGTTCGAAAGGGTTGTCTTTGCGCTCACCGGAGGCATCAAATTCGATCATGCCGATGGCCGTGGAGAATTTTTCCCGTTTGAGTACCTGCGATATCGGTACAGAACGGGCGATGGATACAGCTTTTGCTGCCAGCAAAATCTGACCAGCGGCATAGGCAGGAATTGTATAGCCGTTTGCCGAAAGATCGGCCGAGTCAAACTGGGCAACGGCCTGCCGGGCACTGGGCAGATATTGTGGTTCGGGAAGTGTCACAGCCAGTACGCCTTCGGCAAGTTCCGGCTCACTGCTCGCCGCTTTCAGCGCATCACCACCAAGGAATGTCAGATTGAAACCGGAGGCAATGCTGTCGCGGGCAATCGTGGCTGCGTCCTGTCTGTCCCCACCGATGAAAATATGGGTGGCACCGGATTTCTCCAGCCGTTTGACGAGGCCGAACTGTTTTTCCTGCGACGGTCGGAAGTTATCTATGAAGATCGGGGACAGTCCCTTTTCCTCAAGCATGAGCCGCACGGATTCGGCAAGTTCGCGACCATAGATCGTTCCATCGTCGACAAGGGCCACAGGTTTGCCCTGCCATTGTGTGGATATGGCTTGTGCGATCATGCGTGTTTCATCGTCCGCACGCGGTGCCAGTCGATAAAACAGCCACCCGTTTCGCTCGCTGTCTTCGGCAATGATTTGGGCGCGCACACCGAGTGTTATGGCCGGGATCCCCTCCGACGACAAAATGGGCAAGGCCGCACTGAGGCTTTCCATACACAAAAAACCGATGACGGCATCCACATCGGCTTCGGCAAAAGCGCTGGCAGCATCGGTTCCTCCTGCAGCATCGCAGGTGTCAGGCTCAATCAGGATTTCCGAAATATCAAGATCCGTGCTGCTGGCGAGCATATTGATGCCGTTGACAATCTGGTTTCCCAGAACCGAAAATGCACCATCTTCCGGTTTCATGATGCCAATGCGAAGGCCTTGATCGGCAGATTGTGCCATGGCCGGTGCAACAAGTGTGTGGCCTGCACTCAGGACGCAGGCTGCAAGGACATAGGGTAACCAGAGTTTCATCAATTTTGATCCAGTGCGCGTCGTTCGTGCGTTCGGGAATTCATGTCTCATCCCAATAATAGTTGATCTGCTCCAGCGATAACAGATCAGCAAAGGGCAACCAAGTCGAACATGCGTGTTTGCTTCTGTGCAGCCCGATAATCAATGCCCCGTTGTGGCAGGCAAACATGCCGCCAATCACCATGCAACAGGCTTCAAGCTGGCGATTCGCAAAATTTAAACTCTGCCAATGGTTACAATAAAAAGAGATATCTCTATGTATGCCTTCATTGAAACATGTCTGGCCTCGAAGACCAATGCCACAAAGGCAGCGTTGCCAGGAACTGGCGCCATGACGATTGGAGACAATGGGTGTTGAAAACAAAAACCGTCGGGTCCAGCGACTACAGGGATGCCATGGCCCATTATGCCGGACATGTGCAACTTGTGACCACCGCGCACGCGGGCCAGCGCCGTGGTGTGACGGTTACAGCCGCCTGTTCGGTGTCTGACGATCCGCCGACCGTTCTGGTATGCCTCAACAAGAGCAATCCCAACAATGCGATCTTCCTGGAAAGCGGCAGGTTCGCGCTGAATACGCTGGCGGTCCAGCATCAGGACATGGCTGCCGCTTTTGCGGGCTTTGAGAACAAGCTGGCCGATGCCCGTTTTGCAATGGGTGAGTGGGATACGCTTTCGACCGGATCTCCGACACTGACCGATGCGCTCGCGGTGTTCGACTGTACCATCAAGGAGCACACAATCATGGCAACCCATATGGTTCTTTTTGGCGAAGTGGTCGGTCTGCGCATCGGAAACCGGCAATCTTCACTTCTATTCATGGACCGGGAGTGGCGAAGCCTGTAGCCTGCAAACTTGAACCTTGAATGAGGGTGCTGACCGTGCCCTTGCGACCCTATGCCGAAGGATACAGCTTTGACCAATCCTCAAAGTGCAATTCCCAATTCCATTGACGAAACGCTGGCGCTGCTGACGAGCCAGGATTATGTTGCAAGCCGCGCGCTTGCGACCGTTCTGTTTCTCAGCCTGCGCATGCGCCGTCCGCTGCTGCTGGAAGGTGAGGCCGGCGTTGGCAAGACGGAGATTGCCAAGGTGCTTTCCGCCGGGCTGAACAGGCCGCTTATTCGTCTGCAGTGCTATGAGGGGCTGGATATTTCGACAGCGGTCTATGAGTGGAATTATCCCGCTCAGATGCTGGAAATCCGGATGTCGGAGGCGGCTGGAATATCGGATCGCTCAGCCATCGAGCACAATATATTTTCCGACCGCTATCTGATCCGTCGTCCGATATTGCAGGCGCTTTCATCGGTCGATGGGGCAGCACCGATCTTCCTGATTGATGAATTGGACAGGACGGATGAAGCGTTTGAAGCCTACCTGCTGGAGTTGCTCTCTGAGTATCAGGTCACCATACCGGAAATCGGTGTCATCAAGGCCGAAGAGCCACCCATTGTGATCATCACGACAAATCGTACCCGTGAAATCCATGACGCGTTGAAAAGGCGTTGTCTTTATCATTGGGTTGACTATCCGCAGGCCGATGCAGAGTTGGAGATTGTCCGGCGCAAGGTGCCTGGTTGCAACAGGCAGCTTTCGCAGGAACTGGTCGCCTATGTGCAGAAATTGCGTGAACTTGATCTGTTCAAAAAACCGGGTGTGGCGGAGACCATTGACTGGGCGACAGCCTTGACCGAGTTGGACAGTGTGGCGCTGGATCCCGAAATCATTTCCGATACGATCGGTGCCCTGTTAAAATACCAGGATGATATTGCCCGGATCGAAGAGGGTGACGGCAGAAAAATACTCGATGAATTGAAGTCAGAAATAGCGGACGCGTGACGATCTGCGGAGCAGGGCGCTTTGGCTGAAGGCAACAAACAGGAATTGGTTGAAGGACGGCTCGCGGACAATATTGTCTATTTTGCCCGCACACTACGACGCGCCGGCATGCGGGTCGGACCAGCGGCGGTGACGGATGCCATAAGGGCACTGTCGATTGCCGGGATTGGATCGCGCGAAGACTTTTACTGGACCCTGCACCCGATATTCGTCAACCGACACGAAGATCATGCCGTTTTTGACGAGGCATTTCGTCTTTTCTGGCGTTCGCGAGATCTGATCGAAAAAATGATTGCCATGTTTTCCCCGGTTGCCCCGGACTACCGCAACCGGGAAAAACAACGGGCGGCACAAAGCCGCGTCGATGAAGCCTTCCACAAGAACAGGGAAAAGCCCCGCCCGGTCAATGAAGACCCGGAAATCGAGGTGGATGCGCGGTTTACCAGTTCGGGCAGTGAGGTTTTGCGCACAATGGACTTTGCGCAGATGACGGCAGATGAAATTGCGCGGGCAAAACGTACAATGTCACAGCTTGTTCTGCCGAATGATATGGTGCGCACCCGGCGCTTCCGGCAAACCCATAGGAAGGCGGTGGTTGATCCACGGTCAACCATGCGCACAGCGCTCAAAACCGGTGGATCGCTGATCCTGCCCAAGTTTCGCCAGCAGCGCATGGTTCATCCGCCGCTTGTGGTGCTTGCCGATATATCCGGCTCGATGAGCCAATATACGCGCATTTTCCTGCATTTTTTGCATGTGCTGACGGAAAAGCGCCGACGCGTGCACACTTTTCTTTTTGGTACACGCCTGACCAATGTGACGCGGCAGATGCGCCATCGCGATCCCGATGAGGCCTTGCTGGAATGCACGGCTGCGGTTCAGGACTGGTCCGGTGGAACGCGTATTTCGGAAACATTGTCGCAATTCAACCGCCTCTGGTCGCGCCGGGTCCTCTCTCAAGGGGCCGTTGTGCTGCTGATTAGCGATGGACTTGAGCGCGAAAGCGTTGATGATCTACCCTATCAGATTGAGAGGCTTCACAAATCGTGCCGGCGTCTTATCTGGTTAAATCCATTACTGCGGTTCGATGGTTTCGAAGCGCGGGCAATGGGGGTAAGGGCCATGTTGCCACATGTTGACGAGTTCAGGCCGGTGCACAATCTTGAATCCATGGCTGATCTGGTCGATGCTTTGGATGGCAATGACAGCTATAAGGCTGACCCCAGGCGATTTCTGGGGCATTAGCAGACTGTAGTTAACTGGAAACGGCGCGAAGGTGACGTGCAAATGGATATCGTAGACGAGACACGTGACCCGCTGATGATAGCGGAGCGCTGGATGGGTGAGGGGCGCGAAGTGGCAATTGCCACCGTGGTGGAAACATGGGGTTCCGCACCAAGGCCGACCGGCAGCCATCTGGTTATTGATGGCGATGGCAATTTTCACGGGTCCGTATCCGGCGGCTGTGTTGAAGGCGCGGTTGTCAGCGAGGCGGCGGAGATTATCCGGGAGGGAGAACCGCGCATGCTGGAATTTGGTGTTGCAGATGAAACTGCCTGGGAAGTCGGTCTTTCCTGCGGCGGGCGTATTCGTGTCTATGTGGAAAGGCTGGGTTGATCCGTGGATCCGCATCTTCTGAAAAAACTCAATGTTGAAAGGCAAGCCCGCAGGGCGGCTTTGCTGCTGACCGACCTTGGTGATGGGCGCGACCGCCTGATCGCGCCGGGCGATGTGGTTGCCGGTGCTTTGGGGCAGGCTATTGAACGCTCGTTCCGGTCGGGCAAATCCATGTCGGTAGAGGTGGAGGGGCGATCCTATTTCCTCAACGTTCACCTGCCACCGGCCAGACTGGTGATTATTGGTGCGGTTCACATATCGCAGGCGCTTGTGCCGATGGCGCGTATTGCCGGGTTCGATCTCAAAATCATAGATCCGCGGACGGCCTTTGCAACGCCGGAACGTTTTGACGGTGTGGAGCTTCTCGCCGAATGGCCGGAGGATGTCCTGGCGCAAAGCCCCCTCGACAGCTTTACCGCGCTTGCTGCCGTTACCCATGATCCGAAGATTGATGATTATGCCTTGCAGGCGGCACTTGAGGCCGGATGTTTCTATGTCGGGGCGCTGGGCAGCACGAAGACCCATGCAAAGCGGGTCGAGCGACTGCGCGAACGCGGATTGAGCGAAGCGGACATCGGGCGCATCGCATCGCCGATCGGTCTGGATATCGGCGCGGCAAACCCTGAAGAAATAGCCGTTGCTGTTCTGGCACAAATCATTGCGGCGCTGCGTCAGCGACCAATGGGGCCTGCATGAGATTTGGACCTGTCAAACGTGATGATGCATTGGGCTCAGTGCTGGCACATTCACTTGTTGCCGGAAAGGTGCGGTTGAAAAAGGGCCGGGTTCTGAGCGCCGATGATCTGGCAACTCTGGCATCTGCGCAGGTCGAGCAGGTGATTGTGGCCCGTTTGGAGGCGGATGATGTCGGTGAGGATGACGCTGCTGAACGGCTTGCCGATGTGTTGGTCGCCGACGGCTTGAGAGCGGGCAAGGCGGCAACCGGTCGGGTTAATCTCTATGCTACGCACAATGGGCTGTTCCTTGTCGACAAGACGCTTGTTGATCAGCTCAATCTTGTGCATCCATCCATCACGCTTGCGACTTTGGCGGATCATACGCAGGTTGCTGCTGGCGACATGGTGGCGACGGTCAAGATCATTCCGTTGGCGGTTGCCGGCGATCACTTGAAGCGCGCAATGCAGGCAATCAGTGCACCGGGTATTCTCGTGTTGCGACCCTTTGAAAGCCGTGTTGTGGGGTTGGTCGCGACACAATTGCCCTCACTCAAACCATCTGTCATGGACAAGACCGCCCGGCTTTTGCAGGAACGGTTGAATGCTTCAGGCAGCCACATATTGCGTGAATTGCGGGTTCCCCACGATGCGGTCGCAGTGGGTGAGGCGATCCTTTCTCTGATTGACAGGTGCGATCTGGTTATAGCGTTTGGTGCGTCGGCGATTGTCGACCCGCTTGATGTTTTGCCTGCCGGCATCCTCCATGCCGGCGGGCATGTCGATCAGGTTGGCATGCCGGTGGATCCCGGCAATCTTCTGGTGCTGGCACATGTCGGCAAGGTGCCGGTCATTGGTGCCCCCGGTTGCGCAAGAAGCCCCAGGGAAAACGGATTCGACTGGGTTCTGGCGCGCATTCTGGCTGGTCAAACACCATCGCCTGAAATGATCATGCAAATGGGCGTTGGCGGCCTGCTCAAGGAAATACCCGGGCGTCCGCAACCGCGACTGGCCAGTGAACAGGTTTCCAAGGGCAAACGGCCGGTGGATATTGTTGTCCTTGCTGCGGGGCGTGCCAGCCGGATGGGTGCAGGGGGAACTGCAGGGGCCTTGAACCGGGAAGGACAATTGCCGGCGCCGCATAAATTGCTTGCCGAATTTGATGGCGTCCCGCTGATTCGCAAAGCGGTCGAAACGGCGCAATCTGCTGGCAATGTCCACGTCATCACCGGCTATCGAAGCCATGACATGAAAGCGGCGCTTGAGGGGCTGGATGTTGCCATTGTGCACAATCCCGATTTTGATGAAGGGATGGCCTCCTCGCTGCGCTGTGGTGTGTCGGTGATGGGCCCAGATGTGGCCGGCGTTCTGGTCATGCTTGCCGATATGCCAGGTATTTCAGCAGCGCATCTTCGCACCATGCTGGAGACATTCAATCAGGCGGGTGCAAAAGTTATAGTTCGGGCTGCAAGCGGCGCGCTGCGCGGAAATCCGGTTATTCTGCCGCGGGAGACTTTCGAGGCATTGTCCCGCCTGGAAGGCGATGTCGGCGCACGGCAGGTCATCGCCAGCGCCGGATTGCCGATCATTGATGTGGATATCGGCGATGCGGCCTTGCTGGATGTTGATACACAGCAGGCCGTTCTGGATGCCGGTGGTATCCTGAAAAACTGAGTGTCAGGAGGGCTATGGTACCCATGTGCTCATCCCGGCAAAAAAGATATGACCGTCCCGACTGATCAATACAGGCGCACAATCAGTATGTTGCGCCTGATCCTTGTGGATTTGAATCAATCAATTCAGGTGATTTCATTTGCGGCGGTAATGGCGCCTCGAAGGTCCTGCAGCAGGTCTGCACAGTCTTCGAGCCCGATCTGCAAGCGCATGACTGGCCCTTCGGACGGTTTCTTGGCAATTGTGCGATCATCCAGATGGGCGTGAACTGCAAGGCTCTCATAGCCACCCCAGGAATAACCCAGACCAAAAATCTCAAGTGCGTCAAGGAAGGCATGGGCTTTTCCAACCCATTTTGCCTGATCGGGCCCGCCGTCCAGAACAATGGAAAACAGGCCACTAGAGCCTTTGAAGTCGCGCTTCCATAACGCGTGGCCTGGAAAATCCGGCAATGCCGGGTGGAGGACCCGGGCAACGCCCGGCATGCCGTTCAATGCCTGGGCAATCTCAAGAGCCGATTTGCCGTGCTGTTCCAGTCGCACGCCCATGGTCCGCAATCCACGTAAAATCTGATAGCTGTCATCTGGACTTCCGCAAACGCCGAGAAGCATCTGTGTTTCCTTCAAGCGGGCCAGGTTTTGCGCATTGGCGGAAACCAGCCCCAACATGACGTCGGAGTGGCCGCCGGGATATTTCGTGGCTGCGTGAATGCTGAGGTCAACGCCGAAGTCGAGCGCTTTGAAATAGAGCGGTGTGGCCCATGTATTGTCCATCATCACCACGGCGCCATGGTCATGTGCGACTTTGGAAATAGCCGGAATATCCTGAATCTCGAATGTATTCGAACCGGGTGATTCCGTGAACACCACACGGGTATTGGTCTGTATCAGCGATTTGATATCCGCTCCCATCAACGGGTCATAATAGGTCACTTCAATGCCGATATCGCGCAGCATCGTATCGCAGAAGCGACGGGTCGGATGATAGACGGAATCGACCATCAGCATATGGTCGCCGGTCTTCAGGAATGCCAGCAAGGGAATGGTGACGGCAGCCAGGCCGGATGGCACAATAATGGTCCCGGCTGACCCTTCCAACGCATCAACCGCCTCAGACAGGGCGTCGGAGGTTGGTGTTCCATGGATGGCATAGGTGTATTTCTGGTTGCGGCCAGCCATTGTCGCCGAATCCGGGAACAGCACGGTCGAGGCGTGAACAACAGGCGGGTTTACAAAACCGAAATAGTCCTGTGGATTGTTTCCGGCATGCGCCAGAACGGTGTTGCTGCCCCAATTTGATTTGTCCGTTTTTTTCGTCATGTCGCTGTTCCTGTACCGGATTGATGCCGCCGGGTTTACAACGTTAGGCTCTCAGCACAAAGGGTCTCAACAGGTCTTTTTTACATAGACACTTGACCTCAGATGCAATGTCCAATTCTTATGGCTGGCGATGCGGTTGGTTGAACCGCCAACCTGTGGCGGCTTTCAGACTGGAACGGCCCGTGGTGTGTTGTTCATTTTTGGTGTTGTGTTTTCTGCCTTGGTTTTGGCGTGGCAAACCGTTGAACCCTCCGCAAATGCCGATCGCGCAGTGAACGGAATTGAACTCAGGGGAATACAATGTCTGTAAACGCTGTAGAAATGGACCTTCGCGCCAAGCTGACCGTTTCCGAGACCGACGTTGCCGTTGAAATTATCGGAATGAACAAGTGGTTTGGCGACTTCCATGTCCTGCGTGACATCAATTTGAAGGTGATGCAGGGTGAGCGCATCGTCATTGCCGGACCGTCGGGATCAGGCAAGTCAACCATTATCCGCTGCATCAACCGACTGGAAGAACACCAGTCGGGCAAGATCATTGTTGACGGTATCGAGTTGACCAATGATCTGAAGAAAATTGATGAAGTGCGCCGTGAGGTCGGCATGGTGTTTCAGCATTTCAACCTGTTTCCCCATCTGACCATTCTGGAAAACTGCACGCTGGCACCGATCTGGGTGCGGAAGATGCCCAGAAAGGAAGCCGAAGCAAGCGCCATGCATTTTCTGGAGCGTGTGAAGATCCCCGAGCAGGCCGGTAAATATCCCGGTCAGCTGTCAGGGGGCCAGCAGCAACGCGTGGCCATTGCACGTTCCTTGTGCATGAACCCGCGCATCATGCTTTTCGATGAACCAACATCGGCACTTGATCCGGAAATGATCAAGGAGGTGCTCGATACGATGGTTGGTCTTGCCGAAGAAGGCATGACGATGCTGGTTGTCACCCACGAAATGGGATTTGCCAGGCAGGTTGCCAACCGGGTGATATTCATGGACCAGGGCCAGATTGTCGAGCAGAATGAACCCGCTGCCTTCTTTGACAATCCACAACACGAACGCACCAGGCTTTTCCTCAGCCAGATCCTCCACTGATAGCTGTCATGTTTCGGCAATAAGACATGACGCCACTCGGCTTTTGCATTTGTTGCGGTGACGAAGTGGATATCCGGATTCGGCCCTATGGTTTGTCCAGGCGATATTTGTAGATCCAGTCCATATCCGCTGCGAGCCTCGCAGGCGAACGCAGGGATAGAACAAGATCGCGGGCCATGCGAATGGGTCCCCTGGCCTGATAGGCGAATTTGTTGAAATCTCCACGCTTGCGGATCTTGTTGATTCGCGGTTCCCGCAATGAGACAAAAGCGTCAATGGCAGGGGAGATCTCTCCGTTGGATCGTTTCAAGCATGCGGCAAGGGTGCAGGCGTCTTCTATCGCCATGGCTGCGCCCTGGGCCGCGTGTGGCGTCATGGCATGGGCGGCATCTCCAATGAGTACGGTCCTGCTTGCCCGCTGCCATGCGTTCTCCCTGACTTCGAACAGCGGCCAGCAACGCCACGACGTCGCTGCCAGAACCGACGTGATCCGGGGGTTCCAATGCCGGAAATGCCCGGCCAGAATGTCGCTGTCACCGCTATTGTCCCAATTGCGCGACGCGGCTCCACCGGGCGTGACAGCGACAGCATTCATCATGCCGCGCTGTCCCAATGGATAGGTTACAAGATGCGTGTCCGGGCCAAGGAACAAGGTTACATTCCCGGGCGCTTCGAGGGCAGGGAAGTCCTTATGGTGCAACAGTGCTCGCCAGGCGATGGAACCGGAAAAAGTCGCAGCAGATGCGTTCTGTTGCATCTGTCTGGTCCTGGACCAGACACCGTCTGCGGCGACGATCAGATCGGGCGCGTTGCCTGAAATTGCAGTGAGTTGTTGCGTCAGCTCGTTTTGGGCTGTTGTGGCAATTATTTTTCCCAGATGCAGGCGGCATGTGGCTTCCCGCCCGACGGCCTCGGTCAATGCGCCCAGCAAGTCAGCGCGATGGACCACCACATAGGGGGCTCCCCAGCGTTCCCGGGCTTGCGGACCTATGGGAATGTTGCACAGGGTCTGCATATCTTTGCCAGATACCAATGAAAGTGCATCAGGTTCGTACCATTGGTTGCCAAGGTGCTGCAGCACGCCGAGTTCATCGAGAAGGCGTGTCGCATTGGGAGACAATTGCAGACCTGCGCCAACTTCAGTCAGGGAAGCTGATTGTTCATAGATATCGGTCTGGAATCCCAGTTTGGCGCAGGCAAGGGCTGCGCTCAGTCCTGCAATGCCGGCTCCTATAATAGCAATTTTTGGTTGCATGATGCCTACCCCGTTGCATGACATAGAGTGTGCACGTTACAGCAGTGGGATATTTGCTGGTCCAGTTAGGTGAGGACGGCCGGTTTTATGCGGTTACCAGTACAATCTGAGCAGATCTATTCGACTTTTTCGCCATAGACGCAGCCGGCAGGAATTGTCTCATCAGCGACCAGCGCAGGACGAAAACGATAAAGTGTCGAACAGTATGGACAAACGATTTCCGTATCATTGCCCATATCCAGAAATTCATGGGGATGATCAAAGGGTGGATGGGCACCGACGCACATGAACTTTCGGGCCCCAATCTCGATGATGGGATGCCCGGCGTCGTTGTGAAAATATGGTATGGGATGTCCGGCCATCCTGGCACTCCATTTTAGCAGAATTTTGCGAAACATATACGCATGGTTGTCAATTGTGTAGTACCCATTTGAAGCATAGGGGCAATATTTTCTGGTCTGATAACCCGTTAACACTTTCCTTCGTTCGTTGCCGCGAGATTGATATTGTGATGCGTTTGAATTATCGCGTGCTGCTTGCTGGTTATTGAAAGGCATGATGTAGCTGAGATGTAACAGGGAAATCGCCTGCGTTCATTTTACACATAGGGGTAAAAGGCCGAACCGGCTCTGATCGTCGGTTTGTATCGTTTGATTTATTATGTTTTGAGGAGATCCGGGCATGGATATAGGTCGTTTGCCGATGACCAGTGTCAGCAATGATGGTGTGCATATCGCCTATTTGGATGTCGGTCCGCGATCGGGCATACCGATCCTTCTGGTCCATGGGTTTGCATCCACGGCTCACGTCAATTGGGTTTTTACCGGCTGGGTGAAAACACTTGTCGACGGTGGTTACCGCGTTGTAGCGCTGGATAACCGTGGTCATGGCGAAAGCGCAAAACCGCATGATCCGACATTATACACGCCCGATCAGATGGCGGGTGATTCGCTTGCGATCCTTAGGCATCTCGACATCAGCCAGGCACATATCATGGGATATTCCATGGGCGCGCGGCTGTGTGCGTTTCTTGCGCTGGCTGAGCCAGGACTGGTGCAATCAATCGTGCTGGGTGGGCTGGGGTCCGGCCTGGTGGATGGTGTGGGTGACTGGAACCTTATTGCCGATGCCTTGCTGGCGCCGTCCCTTGATGATGTCACCGACCCCAAGGGCCGCGCGTTTCGGGCCTTTGCGGATCAGACCGGTTCCGACCGGCGAGCGCTAGCGGCCTGCATAGAATCTTCGCGTACTCTTGTCGCGCGCAAGGACCTTGCGCGACTGACGATGCCGTCAATGGTTGCTGTTGGAACGAAAGACGATATTGCCGGGTCGGCAGAGATACTTGCTGATATGTTGCCGAACGGTCAGGCGTTTGAAATATTGAACCGCGATCACATGCTTGCCGTGGGTGACCGCACATACAAGGCCGCAGTGCTGCAATTCTATCAGGATCATGCAACAACATGAGCCACGTGATGCACAACGTTAATGGCCTGGCGGCCTTCGATTGCAGCTATATTGGCGTGCACGGCAACAAATTGGCCGCCAATATTTATGGCCACGCCGAGCAGCCCGTTCTGTTCTTTCACGGAGGCGGGCAGACCCGGCACGCCTGGGACGCCACGGCGCAAGCCGTGCAACGAGCGGGGCGTTGCGCCATAACCGTGGATTTGCGGGGACATGGCGACAGTGAGTGGTTGGACAACCAGTTCTATTCCTTTGACGATTATGCTGCCGATGTGGGTACAGTCGCGCAAGCCGTCAGGAAGGAATATGGGGTCAAGCCAATTGCTGTCGGGGCCTCGCTTGGCGGCATATCAGCCTTGGTTGCGCAATATACATCGGGTCAGACACTCCTTGCAGCGCTGGTATTGGTTGACATTACGCCGCGTATGCAAAGCGATGGCGTTGAGCGCATTATCGGCTTCATGTCGGATCGCATGTTGGATGGTTTCGGTTCTCTCGAAGAAGCTGCCGAGGCGGTCGCAGCCTACCTGCCCAATCGCAATCGCCCAAAATCCCTGAGTGGCCTGTCGAAGAATCTGCGCCTGGGGAACGACGGACGTTTTCGTTGGCACTGGGATCCAGCCTTCATCAATGGGCCACATCCCGTGCATTCAGGGCGCGCCCATAGCGAAGACTACCGTATGGACGCTGCCCGCGCGCTGTCGATACCAACCTTGCTGGTGCGTGGACAGCAATCCGAACTGGTGTCGTTGGCGCTGGCCGAAGAGTTCCAGGAAATGGTGCCGCACGCTGTTCTGGCCGATGTGTCGGGGGCAGGGCATATGGTCGCTGGTGACCGAAACGACCTGTTTCAGGTATCTATTCTTGACTTTTTAGATCAAGTTGTTTTATCTCAAGAGTGACGATTTCGTCAGACGCTTGCAAATAGCTCTGAAAATGAGTGTTTCTGCAGCTTCGAACATTTATATACAGGTGGCGCCTCAAGCCGTTTGACCTTTTCGCAAGTCCCAACGCATTTTACCTTTCGGCATGTCCCAATGGAACCATCCGTGGGCAGAGACGTTGTTCCTTCACAGATTGAAGTGCTGCCAGCGACGCTGATCGCTGGGTTATCAAGCGACCACAGCAGGTTTTATTCAGCCAAGCAGGAGATATCAATGACCAGGATTCTTTCCGTTTTATGTGCAACGGCTATGACGTTGACAAGTTTCGGTGCGATGTCCGCTCCGATCATCGCAGGACCCGTTCTCGTTGAGGTTCAGTCTGCACCAAACCTTGTCGAGCAGGTTCAGTACAAAAACCACAAAAAGCAAAGAGCACATAATCAGAACCGTCAGCACAGGCGGGACCGATTTGAACGTCGCGGAAACCGTGCCTACTACAATGGCCACCGTGGTTACAACAAACCGCGCCGGGGCTACCGTCAGCATAATGGTTATTGGTTTCCAGGCGCAGCCTTCATAACTGGTGCGATCATCGGTGGAATCATCACAAACCAGAACACGCAGAATGGTAGCAGCCACGTCAGATGGTGTCATGATCATTATCGTTCATACCGGGTATCGGATAACACATTCCAGCCCTACCACGGCCCTCGTAAGCAGTGCCGTTCGCCTTACTGACATAAAACAGGCCTTCACCCCGCAAGGAACGCTTGAGGGGTGAAGGCCAGGCGATGGTTGAAGGAGATTGGACCGACATCTTCGGAGGTGCTTGCCTGATGCTATAGCGCAAGTCTGGCTTTGCTTGTTTCACTCTGCCAGTTGTTTTTTGGTCAGGATCAAGTTGCTTCGCGACCAGTGGCCGCCCGCTGCGTCAGACGTCTCGACCGATGCGAAAGCATGGCTCTTTACCGCCTTCCTGGCGGAGCGACTCACTGAATCACGAACAGAGTGGTCCAATGAAAGCCAGACATGCTCTAATGCCCGCTGAATGTCGGCTTTCTCTTCTCCCGAAACGCCAATCGACCTTCTTCATAATCGGAACTTTCAAAAGTGGACTGCGCCAGATCCTCGGCCAGCAACCGGTCTTCCTTGCTTCCAGTGAGGACAGAGCGGATGGCCGCCTTTGATGCCCTGTTCGACATCGGCGCATTTGCGCAGATCTGATCGGCCAGCGCTGTCATCGTCAGATTGAGATCTGCCAGACCGCAGGTGGAGAGGATAAAACCAGCAGCGTGAGCGTCGCGTGCAGTCATTCTTCCACCCGTATACAGCAGGGAACCTGCGCGTTGTGGCCCCAGCGCTTCGACAATATCACTCATGGCGTCCACCGGATAGGCAAGTCCCAGCCGTCCGGCCGGTATGGCGAAAAGCGCTTCGTTGCTTGCAATACGCAAATCTGCCGCCGCTGCCAGCCCGAAGGCTCCGCCGAAGCAGATTCCATTGATCATTGCCAGAACGGGCAGCTGGCACAGGCGAACGGCCCGGAAAGCGGACGTGTTGGAGCGCTCATAGGCCTGCCCATCTGGAGCGGCCTGTCGCATTTGCTCAAACTCGGTGATATCAGCACCGGCGGAAAAATCCCGCCCGCCTTCGCCGCGCAATATGATGCAGCGGATGTCGCCCTGGCTGCACAACCAGTCCAGCGCCAGTGGAATTTCCTGCCACATTCTGAAATTGATGGCGTTTTTGCTCTCAGGCCGGTTGAAGGTGAGATATCCGCGATCATCCTCGGTCGTGGCAATGAGCGCATTTTCAGAAAATGAGTGACTTGATTTCATGAAAATATTATCCATTTGAAATTCAACATATCTGCTCTATCTTTACTGGATGTTGTTCAAGGTGCGATAGAGCATACGCGAGTTTTAGAAGATAGGGATGATTGGGCCTCGACGGGGTGGTCATCAGAAGGGTGCAATATGATTGCCAACAAAGCCATCAGTACCGAGCAGATCAAGTCGATGGACCCGATCTGGGATGCCATTCGAACCGAAGCACAGCAGGCGGTGGAAAATGATCCCATGCTTGCCACCTATCACTATTCAACGATTTTGAACTTCCGTTCGTTGGAGGATGCGGTGATTCACCGGGTCTGTGAACGGCTTGATCACCCGGACATGCCAACCAATCTGCTGCGACAGACATTCGAAGAGATGCTAGCGGACTGGCCGGAATGGAGCAGCGTATTGCGGGTTGATGTGCAGGCCGTCTACGACCGAGATGCCGCCTGCGCCCGGTTTATCGAACCTGTTCTGTACTTCAAGGGTTTCCACGCCATTCAAGCGCATCGTCTTGCCCATTGGTTGTGGGAACAGGGCCGCCGGGACTATGCACTCTATTTGCAGAGCCGGTCGTCAGAGGTATTCCAGACCGATATTCATCCCGGTGCACGCATGGGCAAAGGGATATTCCTCGACCATGCGACAGGTCTGGTCGTCGGTGGCACAGCGGTGATTGAGGATGATGTTTCCATTTTGCATGGTGTGACGCTGGGTGGTACCGGAAAAGATGCGGGCAACAGGCATCCCAAGGTGCGCCACGGTGTGTTGATTGGTGCAGGCGCCAAGATCCTTGGCAATCTTGAAATCGGGTGTTGCTCGCGCATTGCAGCCGGTTCGGTGGTCTTGCAGGCCGTGCCTGAAGCAACGACTGTGGCCGGGGTTCCTGCGCGTGTCGTTGGCAAGGCCGGGTGCCGGGAACCCGCACGACTGATGGACCAGATTCCCGGAAAAGATTGAGTCATACGGCAGATACGCGCCGCCGTGGACCACGCTGGCGGGCAGTCGGATTGTGGTTCGCTGGATATTAAATGCTCGGCAAGCGTACCGCGGGGCTTTACAGCCTGATTGGTGCTGTGCGAGAAGCCGTGCAGATGAGACACCAGAACGGAGATCACTTTGAAGCCCGAAGAACTGCGAAAGCTCGATTCCTATTTTAAACAGACCTTCTGTCAGCAGATGGCTGTGCGCGCCAGACCGCACAAAAACGACTCCGCCGAAGTGTACAAGGGCGATGAATTTCTAGGCGTTTTGTTTCGCGATGAGGAAGACGGCGATTTGTCTTTCAATTTTTCCATGGCCATTCTGGAAATGGATCTGGACGACCACTGAAAATGCCGGGTCGATTGGCAGGACGTGTCAACCGCACCCGCAATCGTGTGTCATCATGCCGGGGACTGCGCGGTACCCGGTAGCATTGCTTTTTCAATAAAATTATAGATTGCCTTGTCCAATTCCTGCCATTGTGGAAGCAGGCCGTTGGAAAAACGGTATGTAACGCTCAGGTTCTGACCGATATTGATGTCCCGCATGCAGGAACGCGAACCGCTTGGCAGTTTTTCCTCTTTCAGGCAGCGAACAACAAATGGTTTTCTGTCTTCTCGTGCGCCGACATAGAGTATTTCGTCAACGTAACGGCTATCTTCGGTGAATTCCAGAACTTCGAGCCCGTTAATACCGGACGCCATACCTGGCGTCGTCAGCTTGCGGTAAATCGGTGCAAGGCGCGCTGTCATGTCAAGTTGCATTGTTTTTGGCATCACAGACAGAAAAATCAAATTTCCAGATTTTTCGCTATCATTGAATTGCTGCCGATTGGCAAGGGAATAACCCGCCAGTTCCGGCCAGACAACATAGAGGTCAAGGCGATCAGATGAACCGCCTGTGCGTTGGCTCTCAAAGCGGATCGTATTGGCGGGAAAAATCATCCTGTTGCCAGCGATTGTAATTGTTTTCAGGCTTTCGTCGACGTTGTAACCACCGGTTGCCATGCGTTCGCCATACCATCGGCCGCCGATATTGAGTAAAATTGTAAGAATTGCGATCAGGATTACAACGACCATTGTTCTGCGAAGCAGGCGGGCAGATATCAGAGGCTCGTATGTCTCTGCCGATACTGTTTCATTGGGTTGTTGCATGAATTCGCTGACTCGCTTTTTTACCCGACTCGATGTAATTACTCACCCCCTTGCCAAACCGGTGATGTTCTGAATCTATGGGGCTATGGAACGAGGTGATTTGGAAAAGTTGAGCAAGCAACAGCTTGTTGAT
>Ga0208648_1000176_pt1 | contig 69418 bp, 53 predicted proteins | sample AntAceMetag02UKL_FD_184772 | JGI IMG/M metagenome (GOLD analysis project Ga0208648, IMG submission 184772) | Saline lake microbial communities from Ace Lake, Antarctica - Antarctic Ace Lake Metagenome 02UKL (SPAdes) (version 2) | ecosystem: Environmental > Aquatic > Non-marine Saline and...
TTACGTCGGCAAATCTAAAACCGTACAGATTTTCAATATTTCTAATTCTTAATAATTCAACAATATCACCATTGGCAATAAACTCTGTGTTTTCGTTTTCGGGCAACCAAAAATAATTGTTTTTTACAACCATAAGGTAATCGCCTTGCGAAATCTCTTCTTCTCTGTATAAAATTCTGTTTCTAATACCACTATTATAATCGTTTGCCCTTTTGTTAGACCTGTTTACCACCATTACATTTTCCATTCCGTATTTGCCATAAGCGGTTTCTATGGTTTCAATAAGGTCTACGCCTGATATTTGCTCAATATCATTAAAATTATTTAATTTAAAATTTGGCATATTAGCATTACCGATAGCTATCTGATTTCTGATCAATGTAGCATTGTTTAATATCCCTGAGCTTTTTGCCTGCCTTATAACATCTGTTAAATATACTTCAATAACTTTATACCCATAGCTTTCAAGAATACTATTATCAAGTGCCGGACTAATATCAAGTTTAACAGGAGGCAACTGGGCTGTATCGCCAATTAAAATTAAACGACAGTTTTTACCCGATTCAACAAAATCAATTAGATCTCTTAAAAGATTACCGCTGCCAAATGCCGAAATTTCTTTGCTTTGTTCATTTATCATCGATGCTTCATCAACAATAAAAAAAGTATCAGACGATTTATTAAAATTTAAAACAAAACTTCCAAAGCCATCTTTTGAACTTTTTTGTCGATATATTTTCTTGTGTATAGTATAAGCATTTACTCCCGTATATGAGGTAAGCACTTTTGCGGCTCTGCCCGTTGGTGCCAACAATACCGAATTATTTTCAAACTGACGCAGAGTTTTAACTATTGAATTTACAATACTTGTTTTTCCTGTGCCGGCATATCCTTTTATTAAAAATATAGATTTTGTAAAATTGTCAATAATATATTCCGACAACTTACTAATTAAGACATGCTGACTTTCTGTAGGCTCATATTCAAAGTTCTTATTTAATATTTCAACTATGTGATTTTTTAACATTATTTAATTTAAAATTGAAAAATGTATTTAATTTTTAATAAAAAATTATAATTTTGCATGCGAACATACAAAATAATTTATAGTGATGGATAATAAATTTATTAAAATTGGAATTCAAGTAGTATTAATTGCACTTGCTATATTTTTAGGATATAAATTATATAGCGGAATTATGGAACCTATAGAATTCAATAAGGAAAAAGAAAAACGTTTTAATGCAACTATTAATAACTTAAAGGATATTAGAAAAATTCAGGCATCGTATAAAGATGTTAAAGGAGATTATGCCGATAGTTTTGAAAAACTTATCAGCTTTGTTAAAACAGATGTATTTCCAATTGTTAGGAATATTGGTACTGTACCTGAAGAGTTAATTGATTCTATAGGATATCAGGAAGCAGAACTTATTGCTTTAGAAAAAGGATTAATAGAAAGAGATACAAGCATGATACCTATATTGGATTCTCTATTTTCAAAAGATTATAATATTGATTCGTTAAGATACGTACCTTATGCAGAAAACAAAATTGAATTTAAAATTGCTGCAGGTAAATTTAAAACAATGTCGGGAGTTATTGTTCCTGTTTTTGAAGCATCGGTTACTAACGATATTCTTTTACATGGTTTAAATAAGCAATTGCTTATTAATCTAAACGATGAAAAGTTGCAAATGAATCATTTTCCAGGATTAAAAGTTGGCGATGTAAATGCTGCCAATAATAATGCAGGGAACTGGGAATAATAAAAGCCCCATTAAATAAGAACATTGTTTCTGAGCTATGTATGATATATCATTAATTGATGAAACATTTGATATAAACCTGTCTTCAAACTATCATTTATCTATTCAGATTGGTAGAAAGTCATTTACATATTGCATTCTTGATAGCGTTAGAAATAAGTATATCGCATTAAAACACTTTTATTTTGGTGATGATATTCCTGTTAACGCTTTAATTGAAACTGTTAAAGAAATTTTAAAAGGAGAAGAATACCTTACTAAAAAGTATAAAAGCATAAATGCTGTTTTTGTAAGCAATAAATCTATATTAATTCCAAAACCATTATTTCAAGAAGATAATCTATCAAATTATTTTAAGTTAAACCATACCCTTAACAATAACGAAGAAATAATATGTAACAAATTAAAAAATATTGATGCATACCTTGTTTTTTCAATTTACAAAGAATTAAAAACACATTTAAGCAAATGTTTTACCGGAATTAAATTTTATCATCAGGCAAATACTTTAATTGATAATAATCTTATGACATATAAGAACAAATTGAGTTTGCCAAGTGTATTTTTGAATTTATCTAATGATCTGTTTGATATTGTTGTTCTTGAAAAAAACAAATTGATATTTTACAATGCTTTTTCATTTAACGAACAAAACGATTTTATTTATTATTTAATGAATGTTTACGAACAACTGAATTTAAATCCCGAAAGTACGGAATTGATAATATCGGGCGAGATATCTAAACTTTCAGAACATTATAAAAATATTAAGAAATTTATTAAGCTTATTAAATTTTCGAAATTAGCAGATAGCTATTCATGTAGTTACAAGTTTAACGAAGTGCCGGGTCACAGGTTTTCAAATCTTTTAAATCTTGCAAGGTGCGTATAATAAGTGGTAAATATAAAGGAAAATCTATAAACCCTGGTAAAAAACTTAAAGTCAGACCAACAACAGATTTTGCCAAAGAAAGTCTTTTCAACATTATTAATAATAATTACTATATTGAAGATCTAAAAATTCTTGATTTATTTTCCGGCACAGGAAGTATTAGTTATGAGTTTTCATCACGTGGAAGTGAAGACATTACGGCAGTGGAGATAAACCATAAACATTTAGCATTTATAGAAAGAATATCAAAAGAGATAAATGCAAATATAAAACCTGTACATAAAGATGTTTTTAAATACTTAAAGTATTGTGAAGAAAAATATGACATGATATTTGCTGACCCGCCATTTGATATGAAAGGCATAGAAACATTGCCAAAGATAATATCCGAAAGAGGAATGCTAAAAAAAAACGGCTGGCTTATAATTGAACATTCTAACACAATAAATTTTTCAAAACTTCCTAATTTCGAATTTGCTAAACAATATGGCAAAGTAAATTTTAGCTTTTTAAATTATTCAGAACCAGACGATACTGTTTTCAAGCATACAATTGATGAAAATAGTTTTTTAAGCGTAATTAAGATACATGAGAGCTCCGAAGCCCTGCTTAAAAAAGTGCAATTAAACGATTATGACAGGGATATTTTTGACAAAATTAAAAACGAAAAGATAAAAGCACAGTGGCTTAGTGTAAGATTACTTGTTAGTGAGCTGTTAAATGAAAATAAACATATTGTTTACGATAAGCATGATAAACCACATTTGTCCGATAAATCGTATAATATCAGCATTTCGCATACCAAAGATCTTGTTGCAGTAGTGTTAAGCAAAAATAAATTGACAGGAATTGATATTGAGTATAAAAGTGATAGAATATTAAAAATTATTAATAAGTTTTTGAACAAACAAGAAATAAATGAGCTTGAAAAAGAATGCGAAATTGTAAAATATTTGCTATATTGGAACGCTAAAGAAACTTTATATAAGCTTTACGGCAAAAAAAATCTTATATTTAAAGATAATTTACTAATATCATCGTTTAAACTTAATAATGAAGGAAGTTTTAATGGAAAAATACAAATTGATAATAACAACAAAGACCATATCTTAAATTATAAAGTATTTAATGATTTTACACTTGTTTGGTGTTTGAAATAAAATAAAAAAGTTGACAGTAAATAATTAACAATTACAAATAAACTAAACAATGTTATACAAAAACATAATAAATAAAACTGCAAAGGACAAAGCACAACTTGCAATATTAATCGATCCTGATAAGCATACTAGTAAAACATTAAAAGAATTGGTAGAAATTGCCAATAATGTAAATGTTTCGTTCTTTTTGGTTGGCGGTAGCATTATTTCCAATCCTGTTGATTTTGTAATTGATGAAATAAAAAAACAAAGCAATATTCCCGTTATATTGTTTCCCGGCAGTTTGCTGCAAATTTCCGATAAAGCAGACGGCATACTTTTGTTATCATTAATATCGGGGCGAAACCCAGAATATTTAATTGGGAATCATGTTACAGCTGCTCCAATGCTTAAAAAAAGTAAGCTTGAAATTATTTCTACAGGATATATTTTAATTGAAAACTCAAAAATTACTTCTATTGAATATATGAGCAATACCAAACCAATACCTGCCAACAAACCCGACATAGCTGTTGCAACAGCTATTGCAGGCGAAATGCTTGGCAATAAAGCAATATATCTGGAAGCCGGCAGTGGTGCAGAACAAGCCGTTAACTCTACTATGATAGAACAAATTAAAGCAAATATAAATATACCGTTAATTGTTGGCGGTGGCATAAATTCAGCACATCAGGCAACCGAAACAATAAATGCAGGTGCCGATATTATTGTAATAGGTACCGCTGCAGAAAAGAACCCCAATTTTATTGTAGAAATTGGGGAGCTATTTTAATCCTGACTGCCTCCCTCCCTAATATCTTTTACTCTTAATTGCAAACTAACTCTGCCTCTGTGATGATTTTCGTCAATAACATAACACACATCAAAATTTGTATCAGATTTAACAATATCCAATTTATCTGCCTGCCTAAATGCAATGCCGTTGTATCTGTTCTTGTTGTTATCTTCTCTGATATCAATTCTTAAATGCTCTTCGTTTTTGCCCACAACTTTACTCCAGCCAATGTCCTGAACATTATTGCTTATAAACAGTGGTCGCATATTATCAGGTCCAAAAGGTTGAAACTGGTTTAAAATACGAAAAAGTTTTGGTGTAATATCTTCAAGCTTTATTTCTTTGTCAACTTCAAGATATGGAGTTAATTGTTCTTCTGTAATAGTTTCTGCAACAATTTTTTCGAATCTTTCTTGTAATAATGGTACGTTTTCAGGTTTTAATGTTAAGCCTGCAGCATACATGTGTCCTCCATAACCTTCAAGCAAATCACCACATTTTTCAATAGCCGCATACAAATCAAAACCATTAACAGAACGAGCCGAGCCTGAAACCAGTCCATCATTTTCGGTAAGCAATATAGTTGGTCTGTAATAATGCTCCATAAGTCGCGAAGCCACAATACCTATCACTCCTTTGTGCCACTCAGGATTAAATAATACGGTAGATTTTTTATTAATAAGTTCATCGTTGTCCTCAATCATTTGCAAAGCATTTTCCGTTATACTTTTATCAAATTCTTTACGTTCATTGTTAAGATCATTAATTGCTGATGCTAATTCTGTAGCAAGTTCTTTATCGGTAGTAATTAAAAGTTCTACAGCTCTGTTTCCCGACTCAATTCTTCCTGCAGCATTAATTCTTGGCCCTATTCTAAATACCATATCATTAATATCAACTTGCCTTCCGCTCATATCCGAAACATCTATTAATGCCTGAAATGCTATACTTGGATTTGCATTTATGAGTTTTAACCCATAATATGCAAAAATTCTGTTTTCGTCTGTAATAGGCACAATATCGCAAGCTATACTAGTTGCAACAAGGTCTATATATCGCAATAATCCTTCAAACTGAAGGTCTAATTTTATCATAAATGCGTGTAAAAGTTTAAATCCTACTCCGCAACCCGACAATTCTTTAAAAGGATAATTACAACCTTCTTGTTTTGGGTCTAATATTGCTACAGCATTTGGTATTTCATCGCCAGGCAGGTGATGATCACAAATAATAAAGTCAATTCCTTTTTCATTTGCATAATCTATTTTATCGTTTGCCTTAATTCCACAATCGAGAGCAATAACAAGTGTACAATCATTTTCAATAGCATAATCAACACCTTTTGTTGATATTCCATAACCTTCGGTATATCTGTCGGGGATATAATAATCAATATTGCTATTAAATTGTTTCAAATATGAATATGTCATTGCAACAGATGTTGTGCCATCTACATCATAATCACCGTAAATTAGCATTTTCTCGCTATTCTCTATTGCTTTTTGCAGACGTTCTACAGCTTTGTCCATATCTTTCATTAGAAATGGGTCGTACATTTGATCTAACTGTGGTCTGAAAAATGCTTTTGCCTCATCGTAATTTGTAATACCACGCTGAATTAACAACTCCGAAACAATTGGGTCAACATTTAAAGTTTCGCTAAGACTGTTTACTGCTTCTGTGTCATCGTTTTGTTTTAGTATCCATTTTTTGTTCATTATATATTTAGTTTTAAAGTTTACAAAGGAACCGTTTGTCGTTATTCGTTATTTGTTGTTTTTTTATATCTTCATGTTAAATTCTTTAATTATTTTTTTTAATAATACTTTTTTAACCTCTTCCATATCCTGCTCTTTGCCTAACTCCTTTTTCATAGATGTTACACCTTTGTCAATATACCCACATGGATTTATGTAAGTAAAATACTCAAGATTAGTGTTCACATTAAAAGCAAAACCATGCATAGTTATATATCTGCTTGCTCTCACTCCTATTGCACATATTTTTCTTGTTTTTGTATTATTAGTATCAAGCCAGATACCGGTCGCTCCTTCAAGCCTTTCGGCAATAATTTTAAACTCGCTCAAGGTAGAAATTATTGCTTCTTCTATTTTACAAATATAATCTTTTATATTTATATTAAATTGTTCGAGGTCTATTATTGGGTAACCAACAATTTGTCCAGGACCATGATATGTTATATCTCCTCCCCTGTTTATCTTGTAAAATGTAGCTTTTTTATGTTTTAATAAATCTGCGTTTAATAATAAATTTCTTTTATCTCCACTCTTTCCCAAAGTATAAACATGCGGATGCTCACAAAAAAGCAAATAATTATGTGCTTTTTTATTGTTTGCCTTAAGCTCTAATGATCTTTGAAAAAGTTCTTCCTGATAATCCCAGGCTTTTTTATAATCAATCGTTCCCAGTTCCTCAAATTCAACCGATACCATTCAAATATATAATTGTGTTGTTCTTAATTCTAAATCTTGAATTTTATTTTCTTAATCAATAACCTCTCTAACTACATCGATTACTGTTCCGTCAACCCACTTAATAGCTGCAATAACTTTCTCGCCAAATTTAGGTTTAGAAGGTTTTCCACAAATTTTTTCTGCTTCATCTTTCAACTGCTCTATTGTTTTAATAGGTAAACCAGAGCCTTTCATTTTTTCTATTAGATCTTTCCTTCGCGGATTAATTGCCATTCCTCTTTCTGTTACAATAACATCAATCAATTCTCCCGGTCCGCACAAAGTAGTAACTTCATCAACAATAACAGGAATTCTGTCTCTAAACAAAGGGATAGGTAAAATTGTACATTTTGATGCTAAACAGTTTTGCCATCCGCCAATTCCATGTAACAAATATCCATCGGAATGTGTAACAACATTTGCATTAAAATTCACATCAACTTCTGTTGCTCCAAGTATTGCCACATCAACCATCGAAGCGAAATTTCCTTTACCATGATAATTGTAACTTGTAAACGGACTTGTATTAATATGACCAGAGTTTTCCCTCATAGAACGTACGCCTTCCAAATCGAAAGTTTGTCCGTCAAGTATATAATCAACCAAACCGTCTTCCAACATCTGAACAGGATATTTATTACTTCCTGCTCTAATAAATCGGGCTTTTATATTTCTTTCTTTAAGCATTTCTGCAAAATAAATTCCAATTGATAAAGCAGTTCCTCCGGCTCCTGCCTGATATGAAAATCCATCTTTTACAATACCTACTTCGTCGCAGAATTTAGCTGTCATTTCAGCAATCAACAATCTGTCGGGGCTTTTTGTTATATTAGTAGTTCCAGAGACTATTTTTTCGGGCAATCCAACAACATCTACTTTTACTGTATAATCGACATAATTACCATGTATTTGCCACGGGATACAAGGAAAAGGCACAATATTATCGGTAGCAACTATTACCTTATCGGCATACTGACTATCGGCAAGAGCAAAACCAAGCAAACCACAAGCAGCAGGTCCTCTATCGCCTGTTGCATTGCCAAAAGTATCGGCAGTTGGTGCAGCTATTACAGCAATATCAATATGTACATCGCCATCTTGCACTGCCTGATATCTTCCGCCATGTGAACGTAAAACACCAACACCTTTCATTTTTCCCTTTGTAGCAAATCTGCCAAGAGGTCCGTTCATGCTACCTTCAATATGATGAATTGTGCCATCTTCGAGATATTGTATTAAATGCTGGTGGCAAGGAAATGAAGCAGAAGGAAACCATACAAGGTCTTTAACACCAAGTTCTTTTGCAATATCAAATATCTGATTTGCTATTACATCTCCATTCCTAAAATGATGATGAGTAGAAATTGTCATTCCGTTTTTTAGTCTTGATTTTATCAAAGCTTCTTTTAAAGATGGCTGTAATTTATTTCCATCATCAGGATAATCAGCGCATGTAGAAATTTGCGGTGCGTATTTTCTTCCTTCCGGTCTGTGTTTGCCAACACCTTTAAAAGGAATAACAGGTTTCCCGTTAATTTCTTCGGGAATTAACCTTCCTACTGCATTTTTTACGAATTTCATTATAAAAATTTATTTATTAACTCTTTAACCAATCCATATCTAATTTTCCAAGCTGAACAGCAAGGTCAATAGTTTTTTGAGCTCTTTTTACCACAGGAGGATCAATCATTTTTGTACCCAAAGATACAACTCCCAAACCTTTCTTTTCTGCTTCAATAAATGCTACAACTATCTTTTTTGCTTTTTCAATTTCATCCTCTTTAGGAGCAAAACCATCCTTAATAACTTCAATTTGCCTTGGATGAATACATCCCATTCCATCAAATCCTAAAGACTTAGAAATACAAACATTTTCTTTTAATCCTTCCATATCAGCAACATCAGAAAATACTGAGTCAATAGCCTGAATACCGGCAGCTTTACATGCGTTAACCAAACGTGTTCTTGCATATAAAGATTCTGTTCCTTCTTTTGTTCTTTTTGTTCCTAAATCGGCGGTATAATCTTCTAGTCCAATAGCAAGTGAAACCACATTTTTGGAAGCTGTAGCAATCTCAAACGCATTTTCTACTCCCAATGCACTTTCAATTATTGGCATGTAATATATTGGATAATCAATATTTTTATCTTTTCGTATCTTATCAATTTCATTGTCAATTTGCTTGATATAGTCCGCAGTTTCGCATTTTGGAATTAAAATCAAATTAACATAATGAGGTACTATAAATTTTAAATCTTCTATTCCATGGTCACCTTGATTTATTCTTACCATGCGTTCTGCTCCATAAAAGTCAACTTGTCTTAAAGCATTACGAACCAAATAAGATGCTTCATCTTTTTTTGCAGGTGCAACAGAATCTTCAAGGTCTAAAATAATTCCATTAGGTTTGTGAATTCCTGCATTAAGCATCATTTTTGGAAAATTGCCAGGCAAATAAAGTCTGGAAAATCTAAACTCATCGGGTTTTGTTGAATATTTATTTTCTTTAATAATTTCGGGCAAATATTCTTTTTCCGTTTTAACAAGCTTTTTTATTGCTGCCTCTAATCTTGCAGCAATAACAAACGGTAATGCACCACTATCATCAATGATAAGTTTCGCATTACTTATTTCAAAATAAGCTAATATTTCCTTGCATAAGGAAATTATTGAATCGCCATATAAAGGCTTTACTTTACTGTTGAGTATAATTTCATTAGAACCTGATTTTTTCAGTTCTATGCTTATTTCACAATCAGATCTAACTTTTGGACCGGTATTACCTGCAATAGCTTTCATATCGCATCAAATATTTTAATTTTAGGTACAAATATACACATGAATTTTACAGTATAGCATAAAATTTATTGTGTTTTAAAAAATTTATTTATTTTTCATAAATTTTGTATTGAAGATTAACAAAATTTGTATTTTTAAAATTCTTATAAAACAAGAAGCCATGAAACACATATTACTGCTTTTCAACATTCTATTAATATCTACATTAATCTTATCTCAACAACAAGTGATTTATAATGTAACAAATAGCGAAACATTTGTTGCAAAATATAGTTCAGGAATTGAGTCGAGAAACAAAAACCATATTCTTAAGGTAATAGCTGCGAGCATTCCAAAACATGTTAACAACACACAATTTGTTATAAGTTATAAGCAAAAATTGAAAATTGAAAGAAGATTAACCAAATTATTTTTTGGAGTTGATCTCACAGAGATACAATTTTCCGGTGATGTTTATTATAAAGGATTTCCTATGAATGAAGTTTTATTTCCTGCTACAATTGATATTAAAATTAACTGGATTGCTAATAATACCATTTTGGGAACATATCAATTTAATGATATTGAACTTGAAGGGAACCCAATTAATATAATATCTATGAATGTTGTTGATACTTTTAATCTTTCAAACTATCAATTAAATTGCACATACAAAAAATTAAAATACACACATGAAAGTGTAAATACATTTAATTCAAAATGTGTATTAATTGATGATTACTACAATTTTGACACTCAAATGAAAATCGCATTTATAGATTTGCAAAAAGTAAACTTAAATGATTTAGACAGAATATTTGAATACAAAAACTTAACTGATCGTAATGCACATATTATTAAAAACATTAACGATAAGGATATTATTAATAAACTTGAACTTAATTTATTCGACCCTATTGATTTTGAACAAAAATACAGCGATTTGCATCAATTAAATTCAAAAATCAGTGTTGAAATAAATAATATTCTTCAAAATTTACATCAAATATATTATACAAAAGGTCTGGAATTTTTATCGGAAAACAATATTGAATTAGCTTCATTATATTTTAATAAGTCGATAAACTCAAACTTAATGTTTGCTCCGGCTCATTATCAACTTGCAAAAATTGATTTTCATAAAAATGATATCTCACAAGCTGTTCAACGTATTAAAGATATTTTAATCAGAATGCAAGCTGACCCAAACACACAAAATTTAACTATTGAGCTTGCAAAAAATATTTATACTGATCAGATAAATGAAGCTGCAAAACACAATGCTAATGGAAGATATAATAATGCAATTGATCTGTTAAAAAATGCCGAGAATATATGCATAAGCATATCCGGAGTATATTGTAATGAAGATCTAAAAGATGAATTTTCAAAGTCATATAACGGGAAACTAAACAAATATATTACAAAAGCAGAAACTTTAATTAAAGCAAAAGCATTTAAAGATGCCGAATCGATTATTAGTACTGCCAAAATTTTTATCCAAAATCATAATACATTTTTAAATATTAATTTATTGAACAATATTAAATTAATGCTTTATGAAGCATATTTTAATTATGGGAAATTATTGAATACTACCGGCAAATATGATAAAGCACTAATTCAATTCCAAAATGCCGAAAACATATGCGCCTGTAATTCATTTATTGAATGTTCCAACAATTTAAACAAAGGTATATATGCAGCAAAATACGGTATTTATTTAAATAAAATAAAATTGGCAAGGCAAGCCCTTGATGATGATAATAATCATAAAAAAGCAGAAGATTTACTGAAAAATGCCAAAATTTATCAGCAAAAAAATAATTTGGAAATTGACACTTTGGCAATTAAATTATTAAACGATATAAAACTTGTTTTTTATACCAATGCTATTAATAACGGGAAAAAGCTGTCAGACTCAAAAAAACATAAAGAAGCCTTAAACAGCTACAATACAGCAAAACAACTTGAAAACAATTATAGTTTTAATAAGGATGCAAATTTGAGCTCATATATAGAAAATAGTGCAAGAGCATTAATATTTTCAGAAACAAAAAAAGGAAATGTTGAAGTTGAAAAAAACCATATCGAAAATGCGAAAAAATACTTTTTCAATTCACAAGAACTCCAAACACAATACAATTTGAATAATCATAAAGATATTAGTAATGCTATAAATGAGTTAAGAGATAAAATATTTTCTCAGGAGTGTAAAAATGCACAAAGCGATTATGATAAAAAATACAATAAAGCAATAGAGTTTATTGGGGAACAAAGGTATATTGATGCTGAAAAAAGCTTAGATGACGCTCTGAAAATTTCCGATAATAATTCAGATTGCAGAATGTCAACAGATAATGTAATTAATAAAAAAAATGAAATACTTGCAGGCATAATTTATCAGAAAAAAATTGTTAAAATAAATGAATTAATATGTGTTGGCAGATACAAGGAAGTTATAACAAATTATAATGAAGCTGAACAATATTTTAATGGCAACAATGTATCTCATTTGAGATTAAAACATACTATTTTATTTGACTTTATAAAATCAAATAAAGATTTGAGATTTATTAATTATTCTGTTGGATATTATTCCGGCAATTCAGAATTTGATAAATCGCTTGAATTATTAGACGAATTAAAAAGGAAAGATTATCAGGTTAATATAACAAAAGACAATCAGATTTTTCTTGGAACTAAACTGGCAATTAAAGACCATAAGCAAAATCCGAAAATAATTGCAAAAAATAATGTTATAAATTATACTAAAGGTGATAAATGGTATAAGTATTTAAAAAAAGCATATATTAAACAATGGAAACAACTTTAAATATTTGCTATTTTTTAAACACATAATTTACAATTCAAAAATTGGCACAATATTTGAAAATACTGATTTCATTTTCTAAAAATAATTTTATAAAAAGTTAAATATTATAACATTTAATAAATAAATATTTTTGTTTTAGAAAAAAGTAATATATTTGTAAAAAATATTAAAAGAATTATTTATCTAAATTTATTGTTTAATTAAAAATTTAATACATTATGAAAAATCTTAAAATTTTCGCTTTAATTTTATTAGCAGGAACAATTATGTTCTCAAGCTGTAAAAAAGACGATCCGGAAGGACCAACTTTAACTATTGATGCAAACGTTAGTGAGGCATGGCAAGGTGATACACTTATTTTCACTTATTCTGTTGCTTCAAACGAAGAATTAGAATTATTAAGCTATACAACTTCAGCTGCTAGTATTGCTCCTGCAGGAGAAGTTGCATTATCAGGAAATTCTGTTTCAAATCAAACATTCCAAGTTATACTTCCATCATCTGGTGTAACTGCAGGTACTTTAACTTTCACTTTTATTGCAACCGACAAAGACGGTGAAGAATGGGGTGACACAAAAGAAGTTACTATTACCCTTAAAGAGCCTACTGCTGCTACTACTGCTTTAGGTGCTTATACTGAATTCATGATTTGTCATCCAAGTCAAACTGGTTGGGCATCTTATAATGGAACTAATGTAACAACTTCATCTAACTCTGTTGTTGGAATTGCTTACAAAGAAAATCATGGTGGTGGTGCGACAATTGAAGTAAGTGGTGCTACAGGAATGGTAGTTATTGCTGATGTATCAACAATAACTGATTATGAAGCATTACAATCAGCTTATGATGGTGGTACTGCTGTTACAGAAATGGATCTTCAAGGAGATTATGCTAAAGCTTTTTCCGAAGCATACTTTGCTACAAAAGTTGGTACAACTTACTATCTAGTACATTATAAAGCAGGTATAATTGACACTACTAATGGAGCAGTTGCTGTCTTTGAATACAAAACATCAGAATAATTATTATTCAATATATTAAAAAAGCAGCCAATTGGCTGCTTTTTTTTTGCTTTATACTTTGGTAATTATCTTTTATATTTTGGGACAAATAAACAAATATATTATACCGATTGAACATTCAATATAGTTCAAAATCTTGAACTATTTTCATGTAACATCGGCATTAACCATTGTAAAATTATAAAATAGTCCAAAAACTATTTCATAATTACAATTGGTATTATTTGATAAAATTTCCAATTTTTAATCCAAAATAAACAATACGCGGATTCATTGGTCCATATATATATCCCGGGTCCCTGCCAATTCCGCTATCAAAATCACTTTGATATGAATTGAATATATTTTTCACTCCCGTAAAAACCTGCAAAGTAGCTCCGTTCAGTTTGATATTGTATCGTATTTTCAATCCTATATCAAAAAAACTTTTTGTTGTTCTTAATTCTCCATCATCAGGATTTGGGATTTGTAATCCAAAATAAGGAACAAGCATTTTACCTGTATAATTACCTGTTGAAGATATTCCCAATTTTTTTGATGCTTGCAAATCTAATGTCAAATAAGCATAATCTTTAGGTGTACGGAAGAAACTTTTTTCGTTAAATTCCTGTACTTCTTCATATTTACTATTTTGTTTAGTAAAACCTGCTTTTAATGAAAATTTATCAGTTGGTACTACATTCAATTCAATATTTACACCTTGTACTTTTGCTCCTTTTTCTGCATTAACTCGTGTATAAACAATAGTTCCGTTTTCATCAGCTTCACTGTATTCATTTGCAAAAGGATTATTCAGTTGAGTATAAAATCCCTCAACTAATAAACCAACATACACTTTCCCTATTTGTTTGTTAAAGTCAAATGATGCCATATAACTATAGCTTGTTTCTTGTTTTAAATCAGGGTCATTTTCATGAATTACTTTTCTGGAACCGGATGTTTCAATATGTAAATCCTCATCAAATATTTGTGGAGCACGATATCCTTGTGAATAGCTCACTCTGGCTTGCAAATACTTTTTTATGTCATATTTTAAAGTAAACCTTGGACTCAACACATTTCCTGATTTATTATAACCAAAATGTTGGTTATCTACTACATTATAATTATCAAACCGTGCACCGGCAGAAACTTTAAGTTTATTCCATTTAATTTCATATTGTGAAAAAATGCCTGTGGTATTTGTAATTTGGTCTGCAATAATAACATTATTTGTATGTTTAATATTAATAATAGTATCATCAATTACAGAATTTTCAATATCAGAATATCCAAGCTTTTTATCTTTTAATGAGGCACCTTCATTTTCTATACCTATTACCAAACTTGATTTTTTAAATTTTGCATTATACTGAGTACCCATTGTATAAGAAAAATCTTTAGTGTTTCCATAATCACTTAAGGATTTATTTGCTCCGTAATACGAATCCCTGTTTATTCTTTGTCCTGAAACATAAATGGAAAACATATCATCCTCCCTAAAAAATTGCTCATATGTTAATGCCCCTGTAGTCAAATTATGTTTTAATGCCTCGGCAATGTTTGCTTCATGAACCGGATAATCAAATTTATCTCCTCCCCGTCTTTCTTCTTTAATATTGAAAAAATCGGCTGTGAGTTTATTTCTAGTTCCAAAACGATGAAATAATCGTGTTCCTATTGTAGTATTTTTTAAAAGAGCAATTTCAGAAAATCTATCATCATTTGCATCAAATGGTTCTCTGTCGCGATAAAATCCATAAAGAGCCATAGCTGTTTTATTATCGGCAGAGACCAAAGATGTGTTGAAATTTACCGAATAATCTTGGGCTGGATTACCAGTATCATCCAATCCTACACCAATAAGTCCACTATTAACTCCAAATTCGTAAGAATTATTAACGGGGTCTTTTAAAATCAGGTTAATTGTGCCTGCAATGGCATTGCTCCCATATAATGCAGAACCACCACCTCTAACCACTTCAACACGTTCAATCATGCTTGAAGGAATTAACTCCAAACCATAAACTCCAGCTAATCCGCTAAAAATTGGACGACCGTTTATTAATATTTGGGAATAAGGACCTTCCATTCCATTCATCCTAACTTGAGAAAAACCACAATTCTGGCAGTTATTTTCCATTCTTAAACCAGGACAAAAATTCAAACCTTCGCTTAAAGTTACTGATTGTATTGTTGCAAATAATTTAGGTGTTAAAATACTCACAATAGTTGAAGATTCTGTTCTATTTGTTTTGTTTCTATCTCCAGTAACTACAACTTCTTCAATCCCTAAAACATCCTTATCCAATTCAAATTTTAGTTCTTTGGTTTCATCCGCTTTAATTGTTATTTTAATTTCTTTTGGTTTATGACCTAATGATTGTGCTCTAATTGTTATAGTTCCTACGGGTAAATTAATTAACTGATAATGTCCTGTTTCGTCTGTTGTTGTTCCAATTGTTGTCCCTTTAACAGTTACTGTTGCAAAAGGGATATGTTCTCCACAATAAGAGCAAATCACATGTCCAACAATAGTGGCATCTGTTTTATTTTTTTGGGCATAATTGATTTGTGTAAATGATAATAAAAACATTATCAAGATAATATATATTTTGTTCATAATATTATTTTTACATTAAAATATTGATATAATACAATTTATGCAATTTCTGTCTTAAAAACTGTAATTAAATATGAAATTATAAAATTGGAGGTGCTCTGCCTTTATAAAGAATTATGCAGCTTAGAGTATTCCTTGATATTAAGTGGAATAAGTGTTTTATCTTTTTAATAAGGGCAGGTAAAGCAAGAATCAAAAATACTATTAGAAAAAGAATTTCTATATTTTGAAAAAATAATAATTCTGCATTTGTATGATGGTGAGACTTGTATGGCTTAGAATCGTCTGACTTATTGTAAGGGTGAGTATGTACAATAACTGTTCCGTCATTTAGTCTATGGGCATGCATAAAAATAGTCTTACTGACAATAAACATCCCCATTACACCTATTATCAAAAAAATAACTAATTTAATTGTTATATTTCTAATGGTCGTTTTCATGAATTGGCAAAAATATATAATTCAAAGTAACATACAATAGCTAATTGAAAATATTTATTGCAAATCAATATATATAAATTATTTTGCTAAAGATGAGCTGTAAAATAAAATTAAAAGAGTTAAAGCTATTAATTAAGATAAGGAGATAATCTTCCTGAATTCAGTATTACTTAATTAAAACTACTTGTTTAGTTATTATCTTGATATCAGTAATTATTTTACACAAATAAACTCCACCTGATAAATCTGACATATCAAATACTGTCTTATTTTTACCAATGCTCTTAATAAATTGTCTGCATATCATTTTCCCATTAATATCAAGTAATTGTATTTCTGCATTATTATTAGGATTATATATGCTTACAAACAATTTATCATTTGTAGGATTTGGATAAATTTCAACATAAGATAATTCAGGTTTATCAGAAATTGATACACCAACAACTGTAATTATTATAAAAGATGTGTCGTTACCACAATTATTTGAAGCTATTAAAGTTATAGTGTATGTACCATCTGCACTATATGTATGTATTGGATCTTGATCTGTTGAAGTATTTCCGTCACCAAAGTCCCAACTATATGATGTTGCATTAGTTGAATTATTTGTTAAACTAACTTCCAAAGAATTTGTTGAATAAAAGAAATCTGATGTAGGCTGTACATCAACAGTAATTGTTAATGCATTTGAAGTTGCAGGATTTCCTGTTGCACATGATAAAGATGAAATTAATTCACATGTAATAACATCTCCATCAACAAATGATGTTGAAGTATAAGTTGGACTGTTGTTTCCAATACTGTTTCCATTAATAAACCATTCATATACAGGGGTTGTTCCTTCATTAGTAGGTGTTGCATCAATAATAAGTGTTTCTCCCGTACAAATTGAATTGTTTCCTGCAATTACAACGTTTACAGGCAAACTTGAAGCAACTGTTATTGTTATTGAGTTTGAATTTGCGGGTCCATCGTTACATGTTTCTGATGAAGTAAGAATACAAGTAACAACATCTGCGTCAACCAGTGTTATTGATGAATATGTAGAATTATTTGTTCCTACAACAGAACCGTTCACTTGCCATTCATAAATCGGTGTTACTCCCCCGTTTGTTGGAATAGCATCAAATATTACATTATCTCCCGGACAAATTGATGTAGTTGAAGCAGTAACTAAGACACTTACCGGCGACTGTGCCACAACAATTGCCTCAACAGATTCTCTTTGGCTAAGGCAAGCCGGTTCCTGTACTTCCCAATCGTAAAAATAATAATAATATCCTGTTGGATTAGAAGTCGCACTGCTATAATTAATACTTAATAAACTGGGCAGTACATAAGGATAACTTGTATTTGCATTAGTTCTAAAAAGATTGGGTGTACCTGTACAAGCTAATTGCAAATCATTATCAGCGGGAATATCAAAATCAAGGTCAATTCTACTAATTCCTGCAGGAACATTTAATGTTATAGTTTGCAAAACTGTTCCTAAATTATCTCTTAACTCTATTGTTCTGTCAGCAATAGTTTCAGCATTAACTTCAACCGATAATAATGTTACAGGTGTAAAACAATCGAAAACAAGATAATGTGTAGCTCCTAAAAAGCCACCATCGCCTGTATTATTTGTTTCTCCAACATTCTGAGGACTTTGTGATACACTGTTTTCAACATAATATGTTGTAGATACTGTAAGAGGAGGCGTTGTATATGTAATACCTGTGTCAAGCAAATTTCCTGCTGTTACTGTATCGTACCAGTATATTTCTCCCGAAGCTGTTGCTGATAAAGTTGCTGTTTCATTTTCACAAACTGTAGTTCCTGTAGTAACCGGCATATCAGGTGCAACAATAAAAATATAATCAATTATTGTAATTGTATCAGAACCATAGGCATTAGTTGCAATTAATGTAACAGTATAAGTACCATTAGAGGTGTATGTGTAAACAGGGTTTTGATCTGTTGATACGTTACCATCGCCAAAATCCCAATTCCACGACGTAGGTGCATTTGATGAATTATCTGTAAATATTATAGTTCCTGTACATGTTGTGTTATTGATTACAGAAAAATTTGCCACAGGCGGAGTACTTGGATAATAACATGTCCAGTCTAACTCAAAACCTGCTTCTGTAACTGCCGGATCTGAATATTGTCTTACTGTTATATCACCACCTGTAGATGTTATTGTTCCGGGACTACCTGTTGTATTACAATAAAATGTTCCATTAATTAAAGGAGAAGAAATATCAGGACCATCGTAAAAAGCTATATAATCGAAATCGCATGTTGAACCACTTCCTGCTTCAACACTAAACGAAAGAATATCTAAAGTTATTTGTGTAGCTCCCGGTGGTGATATAGTAAATGATACATCAGTCTGATCCGGATAATTATTTGTAGCTCCGCCGGTATCGTATAATTTTCCGTTACAGGAATAATGGGTATAAGTTCCCGAAGTTGGCATTATTGCTATACATGGTAAAGTAGTGTCAATTTCAATATACGATGTTTTAATTTCAGTGTCAGTACCACAAACACCTCCATCAGAAAATAACTGGACATTAAATGTTCCTAAAGTGGTGTAAGTATGTGTTGGATTAATATCCGTACTTGTGCCTCCATCACCAAAATCCCAGTCAAAATTGGTGCCGTTAACCGACATATTTGTAAACTGTACTGTAAAAGGAGCAACACACGATTGTGTATAATCAGCTTCAAAATCACTAACAACATTTGGAGTATATGCGTTTCCTAATCCTACTGCATACAATGCATCTGTTACTGCTTCTACCTCAGGAGTACATGCTCCATATAGGTCTACTGCTGACTGTATTGCATAAAAACGGGCATCAATATATTGTGATGAAGTGGTTAAATAAACAGTTAACAATCTGTAAGTAATATCACCGGCTTTATCCATTCCTATTGGACTGATATTATAAGAATCGCCATTATCGTTTGTTCCACTGCCACCTTCACTAATTAAATAATACCAGTGCATTAACACTCCACAATTAGTATGTACTCCACCATAATCACCGCTACCTGTTGCCCAGTAATTTCCAAGATATGTATCAGGTAAACTATAAGCATTTGGATCGGCAAGTGAACGAAATGTTGTTCCAATATCTTCGCCAATATCCCAATTTGCCAGCAATGGCTTTGCATAAAACTCCACGGTAGTGCCAAAAATATCGCTAAATGCTTCATTTAAAGCTCCTGATTCATAACTATATACCAGAGCAGCAGTATAACTTGTTAAACCATGAGTAATTTCATGAGCACAAATATCTACTGTTGTAAGCGGACTTATTGTACTTCCGTTACCATCGCCGTATGTCATATAATTTCCATTCCAAAAAGCATTGGCATAATCAGTATCGTAATGAATATAACTAATAAGTTTAAAACCACTGCCATCTATACTGTTTCTACTATGCGTATTATAATAATAATCGTAAGTCATTTCTGTTGCCCAATGAGCATCGGCAGCATACTCGTCTAATTCAGGATTTGCATTATTCCAGTAATTATCGCTATCGGTAAAATCTACTGCACTACCGTAATCTGTCCCATTATTCATATCGTAGGTTTCTACACCAAGTCCCCTGCCTGTTTCTCTTAACCTGTAATATCCACTATAGCTATCGGCAGTAAGTGTACGAGTTCCGCTATACCCTGTTTCTGCTGTGCCGGGAACATCAGCAGTATGAATTATTTTATTTTCGAAAAGAATTTCTCCTGTATTGGCATCAACATAAATATAAGCTCTACTGACTGGTTTGTGTGCATAAATATTGAATTTATATGCATATTTTAATTGATTATTATAAACATTTCCTTTCTCTGCAATAATCATAAGTTCTCCATTTGGAAAATATGTTGCATTTGGGTCTTTTTGCAATTTTTTAATATGGGATTCCTGCCCCGGGATTTCCCACATATATTTTTCTGCTCCTACATAATCTTTTGCTTTATTTAGAGCATCAGCTTCAGAAACAGAAGTGGATTGTGAAATGTTTATTTTGTCGTAAAGATTTCCGTTTGCAGATATTACTTTACCATTTTTTACATGAAAAATATACATTGTAAGTTCTACGGGTATATTATTATATGTTTGCTGATATCTGTAATGTTCTATTCCCAACCTGTCGGTTTCTTTATTTATTAATTTAAAACCAAAATTATTATCCGATTTGTAAAAACGTTTCATCCAGTTAATGATATCAGCATATTGAATTTCGCTTCCTTTTTTAAATTTTATAAAACTTGGGATATCAGAAAAGTCTTTAAAACGTAAAACTTCTGTTCCGGGAATAATATCATTAGCTTCTTTACCATAATATGTGGCGCTAAATAATTGACTGAATAATATCACATTAACAAATAATAAAAGGGCAATTTTTTTCATAATATATAGGAGTTTTAATTGATTTTTAAAAATACAATAATTTTATTGAATTACAAAATTGAAGATTTTATCCCGAGTACTCGGGAGTTAATTATGACAAACTATGAAGATAATTCAAGATTTTGGATTCTCTCGAAACTAATATTACTTATTCCTATAAACTACATTTTCTCAAGATTATCTATAATGCCATCCAAAGCTTTTTGTAATGGGTTTTTCAGCATCTTTTTCATCATTACGTTTACCTTGGCTTTTGTGGTAATTCTTACGGCGGTTTTATTAGTATTTATTTGTTTTAGCTGTATCCACAAATCAAAATTCATAGGAATTGCTCCGCCACCACCAATTTTTATTAATTTATTGGGCTGTTTTTCTATAATATGCAATTCTATATTTCCTACTTTTTCAATTGTGAAACTACAGGTTTCTTCTGTTGCCTGCCAATCGCTAACTTTATCTTTTGGCAGCATTTGCCCTAAATTATTAAAATCTGATAATCTGTCATATATTTCCTCTTCAGATTTATTTACACTACCAATTTTACTTACAACTTCTAGCATTTAAAAATTTGTTTCTGACAAATTGTCTAATAAAATATTTAAAAAGTTTTTCAATGGAGAAACAGCCATCATTTTCAACATAGGGTTTAAATCAGCATTAAAAATAAACTGAACACTTGTATTTTCGTTATCAAGTTCTGCCAATTCCATTAAAAAATTGAATGTAAAAGGCACTTTTCCATCGTTAATTAATTTTATGAATGTAGAAGGCTTTTTTTCTTCAATCTTCATCCCTAAACTAGCTGTTCCTTTAATAGTGAAATAACAGCTTTCGCTTGTCGATTGCCAATCAACAACCCTATCGGGCATTATTTTTTCTAAATTATTAATATCTTCAAGAAAACTATAAACAAATTCAATTCTCTTATTGATATTCTTTTTGTTACTTTCAATTTTTGTCATAATTAATTATTCTTTTCCCCATTCACCGGGATTAATTCGCCATTCTTTTAATGTGTCAATATCGTTTTGCTCAATATAATTATTTTCATTAGCAGCTTCAATCATTGCATTGTAATTACTTAAAGTAATAAGTTTACAGCCAACCTTATCAAAATTTCTTCTTGCAACTTCAAAATCGTAAGTAAAAATTGCTACCATACCAAGCACATCGCAATCGGCTGCACGCAATGCATCAACAGCTTTAAGACTACTTCCGCCTGTTGAAATCAAATCTTCAATTACCACAACTTTTTGTCCTGCTTTGATCTCACCTTCAATCATGTTTTCCAAACCATGCCCCTTTGCTGCCGATCTGATATAAACAAAAGGCTTATTTAAAACTTGTGCCACAAGCACTCCCATTGCAATTGCTCCTGTAGCAACACCTGCAATAACTTCAACATCTGGATATTTTTCATTTACAATTTTCACAAAACAATCTCTTATATAATCTCTTGTTTCGGGATATGATAATGTTTTTCTGTTATCACAATATATTGGCGATTTCCATCCCGAAGCCCATGTAAAAGGATTTGCAGGTTGTAGTTTTATTGCTTTAATTTGCAATAAATGATTAGCTACGTTTTTTTCAATATTTTCCATGATGCAAAATTATAAAGTTTTTTTTAACGATAAAGTAATTCATATTTCAGACAAAAAAGAAATGGAAATCAAAAATATCAATTATATTGGTAATATTGAGGACATTACTAATGCGATTCATTTAATAAGTTCCGATTCTGATTTAGACGAATTATGTATATATTCACAAAATGTTGAAAAATTATTTATGACCTTTTCTTCTCAATTTCAAACAATTGAAGCTTCGGGAGGAATAATTAAAGATGAAAACGACAGGATATTATTTATTTTCAGGAGAGGTAAATGGGATTTACCAAAAGGAAAAATTGACGATGGCGAAACACCCAAAATTACTGCGATAAGAGAAATTGAGGAAGAAACCGGTTTAAAAAACGTAAAAATTATTAAGCATATTTGCAATACATTTCACACATATAAATTAAAAAATAAAAATGTGTTAAAAAAAACCTACTGGTTTGAAATGAAATATTTTGGGAACGATAAGCTAATACCACAGACAGAAGAAGATATTACAAAACTCGAATGGTATAATATTAACAAGCTTGATTTAATTTATAGAAACACTTATAAATCTATCAAAGAGGTTGTAGAAAAACATCAAACTTTATATTAAAATATCCGATGTCTTTAAGACATCGGATATTTTCTTAAAAAACTCATCAACCAACCTCTACTTATCTACTTTTAAATATTCTTTAATATATTTTTCAAAACTTGCTTTTGGCATTGCTCCTGTTGCCATTGATGGTTCACCTTTTGCGGGTACAAATAGAAATGCCGGAATACCTGAAATTCCAAAAACACTTGCAAGTTCTTTTTCAAATTGTGTATTCACTTTATAAATCTGAATTTTCCCATTGTATTCTTTTTGAAGCTCTTCCAATGTAGGAGCAACCATTTTACAAGGTTTGCACCAATCTGCATAAAAATCAATTATTGCAGGAACATTGCCTTCGTATTCCCATTTATCATTTACATCATAATTAAAAACCAGTTTTTTAAACTTATCCTTATTTAAATGTATAATTTCTTTTGAACTATTATTTGATATTACACCTGATTTAGCTGCATCAACAAGCAATGTATTTTGAGAAATCAAAATCGAATTAAATGCTATAAATACTAATATTAAAATTGATAATTTTTTCATATCTACATATTTTTTTTACCGCTAATTCGCTAATGTTTTTCTTTGCCACGAATCACACGAATTTACACTAATATTTTTTATAATTACTCTATAATATCACGTAATTACTTGCTTTTCTTTTACTTTCAACACATCTACAAATGCTTTCTTAAAAGTATCTTTTGGTAATGCGCCTTGTGCCATTTGTGGTTGCCCTTCTTTTGGTACAAATAAAATTGATGGAATACTTTGCACTCCAAAAACACCTGCTAATTCTTGTTGTTCTTCAGTGTTTACTTTATATACATTAAGTTCTCCCTTATACTCGTCCTGTAATTCTTCAAGAATAGGAGCTACCATTTTACAAGGTTGACACCATTCAGCATAAAAATCTATTACAGCAGGAATTTTGCCTTCAAATTGCCATTCCTTATTTTTTTCATAATTAAAAACTTTTTCCTTAAAAGTTTCTACAGTTAAATGTTCGATCATAATATTTATTTTTAAATTATTAAATAACATATTGACGTATTCACATATCAACATATATGCCATTTCATGTATTAAGTGAATTTTGTGAAAAAATATAATAAAAATTGTAATTTTGTCATGTTTTGAATACAGATATGTCACATACTAGAATTATTGAACACCTTAATAATAAAGTGCTTAATGCCGTATCCGAAATACTTTCAAAAAATAATCAAGAAGCATTTGTCATAGGTGGTTATGTCAGAGACATGTTTTTAAAAAGAAAAAGCAAAGATATTGACATTGTAGTAATAGGAAGCGGTATTGATTTAGCCAAAGAACTTGCCAAAAAATTAAAAATTAAAAATGTTGCTGTTTACAAAAACTTTGGTACTGCTCAAGTAGTATATAAAAATTTTGAGATAGAATTTGTTGGCGCAAGGAAAGAATCTTATAATAGAAATTCCAGAAAACCAATAGTAGAAAACGGGACTATTGAAGATGATCAAAACCGAAGAGATTTTACAATTAATACTCTTGCAATATCATTAAATAAAAATTCTTATGGTAAATTTATTGACCCGTTTAACGGCTTAAATGACCTTAAAGAAAAAATTATTAGAACTCCGTTAAGCCCTGATATTACTTTTTCTGATGACCCGTTAAGAATGCTACGTGCTATTAGGTTTGCTTCCCAATTAAATTTTAATATTAATGAAACATCATATAAAGGAATTATTAATAATAAGGACAGAATTAAAATTGTTTCACCTGAAAGGATTATTGACGAAATAAATAAAATAATGCTTTCAAAAAAACCTTCAGCAGGTTTCAGATTGCTTGATGAAAGCGGATTACTAAAAATAATTATTCCAGAACTTGATAAACTAAAAGGAGTAGAAATAATAAACAACAAAACACATAAAGATAATTTTTACCATTCACTTGAAGTATTAGATAATATTTGTGAAAAGTCTGATAATTTGTGGCTTAGATGGGCATCATTACTTCATGATATTGCAAAACCATCTACAAAAAAATTTAATAAAAAAACAGGTTGGAGTTTTCACGGACATGAGCATTATGGAGCTAAAATGATACCTGATATTTTTAAAGAATTACGATTACCATTAAACGAAAAAATGAAATATGTACAGAAACTGGTTAACTTGCATTTAAGACCAATTGCTTTAGTTTCTAACAAAGTTACCGATTCTGCAATAAGAAGACTTTTATACGATGCAGGAAATGATGTTGATGATCTTATGCTATTATCGGAAGCTGATATTACATCAAAGAATGAAAAAAAAATTAAACAATATATTGAGAATTTTAAATTAGTAAGAAAAAAGATTATTGAAGTTGAGGAAAAAGACAAAATAAGAAATTGGCAACCACCTATAAACGGGGAAGAGATTATAAATATTTTTGATATTAAACCTTCAAAAATTGTTGGAGATATTAAACTCGCTATAAAAGATGCTATATTAGATGGGTTAATTGAAAATAATTACAAATCTGCTTATAATTATATGCTAAAAATTGGAAAAGAAAAATTTGGTTTAGATCCAAAAAAATCAAATTAATTTACTCTTAATTATCACTAGCAATTCATCATTATCAATTGGCTTGGAAATATAATCATCAAAACCCGATTTCAACAAACGTTCTCTGTCTTTACTCATAGCATAAGCTGTTTGAGCAATAAAAGGGACATCTTTATAAAAATTCCATTTTTCTTTTATTGTTTTCATAAGCTCAATACCATCAAGTTTTCCAGGCAAATTAATATCGGAAATTATTATATCAAATTTTTTAGTTTCACCCGATTTATTTTGAATAATTTCTAGTGCATTATTACCATCAACAGCAGTAGTGGTTTTTCCTATTTTAGTTAAAATTTCTTCCAATATCAAGGCATTAAATTCATCATCTTCAATAATAAGTATTTCAAGTCCGCTTTCTTTTAAAATATCATTTGAAATATGCATTTCATCGGCAGAAATTATATACTGTTTATCTGACAAACTTTCATCTATTTCTTCTACAGGTATGAATATTTTCACTATTGTTCCTTTATTCTTTTTAGATGAAATTTCAATTCTACCGCCAATTAATTCTATTAACTTTTTAGATAGTGATAAACCTTTTTCTGTACCATCAAACGATTTATAATAACCTTCGCTTTCAAGAGCAACCGATTCAAAAATATGTGGTAATAGTTCCTGGTCAATCCCAATTCCTGTATCTGAAACCTGTATATATACTTCATTACTTTCAGGCATGTGCATACTTGATATATCTATACCACCTTCTTTTGTATATTTAACTGCATTTTCAATAACTTTAGAAAAAACTTTGGCTATAATCTTACAATCAACATTTACTTTTGGTAAAATATTTTTAGTCAAATTAAGTTCAAGGCCTTTCTCATTTGCAGTAAATGAATGCATTTGAATTGAAGTTTCAATAATCTCACATACATTACATTGAATAATATCTGAATCTACATCTTCAATTAAACTATGTTCAAGCATATTATTAAAATAATTCAATAAAGTATTACTGCTTTTTTTAATACCATCAATATAACGAGAACAATCAACATTAGTATCTTTCAAAGAATTTTCCACCAAATTAGAAAGCCCTATAATTGCATTAAGAGGGTTTCTTATTTCATGACTCATGTTAATCAAAAATGCATATTTTTCTTTATTCGTTTTTTCAGTTTGATTTAATGCAATTTTAAGTTCTTCTTCTGTTCCCTTTCTTTTTTCAATATCATTTTGTAATTGATGCGTTTTTTGTTCTACTCTTTGTTCATTCATTAATTTTTGAGAATTAATTTCAGAATTTATCTGTTTAATCTCCATATATTTTTTCTTTAAACCAGTTTTCTTTTTTTTATTAATTTTAATCATTATCAACAACATTATTAATAACAATACAATCAAAAACCCGAAAACAACATGTAAGGACAAAAAGCTATTTTGTTTAGATATTTTAAGTTTATTGATATCTTTTTTCAATTTTTTATTTTCATTTTTTTCACTACCTGAACTATAAATTATCTTTAAATCAACAATTTTTTTATTATTATCAATACTTAATATACTGTCTTTATATTGGGTGTAAAGTTTAAAATAGATATATGCTTGTTTATAATTTTGCAATTTTTCGTGCAATAATGAATAATTCTTATAAGTATTTCGCAATACAATTATAGAACCTTGTTGTTTGGCAAGTGTAATGTTTTCTTCCAGATATTTTCTTGCAAGCTGATATTCAGCCTTTTTAAGATGTAAATCGACAAGATTACTGTTACTATAAATAATATCATCAATAAAATTATTCTCTTTTGCAAGTGTTAATCCCTCACTGAAAAACTTTTTAGAATTATTATAATCATTCATATCAAGATATATCAATCCCAGATTATTTAAAGTTAAAACAAGATTGACTGTATCCAAAATCTCTTTTTCAATTTTAACAGATTTCTCATAAAAATTTATTGCTGTCTTATAATCTTTTTTAGTATAATAAACACTTGCAATATTATTATATGCAACAATCATTTGATCTTTATCAAGATTTTCTTCTTGAATTCTAAGATACTTTTCAAAGTAAGATAATGCTTCTTTAGTATTATTTAGATTAGCATACACAATACCAAGATTATTATAAGCAGAAGCGATTTCACCATTTCCTTTATTTTCTTTTGCTAAATTGAAAGCAAATAAAAAATATTCAAGTGCATCTTCATAAAGTTCTATTTTATTATAAATTTTACCAATACTTATTAATAATTCATATTCATCCTTTTTATTTTTTAATTTTTGTGATATAATTAATGCACGCTTACTGTACTCAAGCGTTTTAGACGGCTGTCTTTCCATCTGTATATCAGAAAGTTGCTTAAGTATTTCTAATTGTTCTTTATCTTCATTGAAATTTAAGAGGTTCTTTAAACTATCTACCTTATTGTCGGCAATTGATGACAATGAAAAGGCAAAACAACATAAAAACAATAAGAATATCGGGAGTTTCTGTTTCTGCTTCATAAAATGATATATTTATTTTATAAATAATTATGTTATAAAAGTATATAAAAAAATAAAATAAAAATAATTTTTACTTTTTTTAATATAAATATTTTTCATAATCACTTCATCAAAATACAGGAATACGATTAAATCAGAACAAATTTTACAAAACATTAAAATAATATCATCATGTTTTTGGTTAAGATTAAAAATCTTCGCATTTTTGAATATAGAAATCCAGTAAATATTTTAATTTAAACATATCATGGTAAAACGAGTTTACACGTTTGGAAATAAAGAGGCTGAAGGAAAAGCCGACATGAAAAATCTTCTAGGCGGAAAAGGGGCAAACCTTGCCGAAATGAATTTAATTGGTGTACCAGTACCTCCGGGATTCACAATTACTTCTGATACTTGTACCGAATACAATGAGCTTGGTGAAAACAAAGTTATTGAATTATTGCAAAAGGATATTGAGAATGGAGTTGCTTATATCGAAAAAATTATGGCAGCAAAATTCGGTGATAAAGAAAATCCATGTTTGGTATCAGTGCGTTCCGGTGCAAGAGTTTCTATGCCGGGAATGATGGACACGGTACTTAATCTCGGATTAAATGACGAAACGGTTACAGGTATAGCAAAAAAATCGGGTAACGAACGCTTTGCATGGGATTCGTATCGCCGTTTTGTTCAAATGTACGGTGATGTTGTTTTGGGCATGAAACCTGAATCTAAAGAAGATATTGACCCATTTGAAAAAATAATGGAAGAAATTAAAGAAGCAAGAGGTATTGAATTAGATAATGATCTTAGTGTTGATGACCTGAAAGAATTAGTTGCAAAATTTAAATCTGCTGTAAAAAAACAAACAGGAAAAGATTTCCCAATAAACCCATGGGATCAGCTATGGGGTGCCATAATGGCTGTTTTTGACAGTTGGAATACTGAAAGGGCTATTTATTACCGTCAATTAAATCAAATCCCATCCGAATGGGGAACCGCCGTTAATGTACAAGCAATGGTTTATGGAAATATGGGAAACAATTCAGGAACAGGAGTTGCTTTTACAAGAGATGCAGGAACCGGCGAAAATATATTTAATGGCGAATATCTTATTAATGCACAAGGCGAAGATGTTGTTGCAGGAACTCGTACTCCACAACAAATTACTAAAGAAGGTTCATTACGTTGGGCTGAATTAGCAAATGTAGTAGAAGAAATAAGAGCTTCTGAATATCCATCGCTTGAGGAATTAATGCCTGTGGTTTATAAAGAACTATTCGATACTCAGAAAAAACTTGAAAAACACTATAAAGATATGCAAGACATTGAATTTACTATGCAAGATGGTAAACTTTGGTTATTGCAAACAAGAAGCGGAAAACGTACAGGTGCTGCAATGGTGAAAATTGCAACTGATATGTTTAAAGAGGGTGAGATAGATGACAAAACAGCTGTACTAAGAGTTGAACCAAATAAACTTGATGAACTTCTTCACCCTGTTTTTGATAAAGGAGCAATTGCTTCAGCAAATGTAATTACAAAAGGTCTGCCTGCTTCTCCCGGAGCAGCAACTGGTCAAATAGTATTTCATGCCGATGATGCAGAAGAATGGGCAAATAATGGTAAAAACGTTATTTTAGTTCGTATTGAAACATCTCCCGAAGATCTTAAAGGAATGAACATTGCTAATGGCATTTTAACTGCACGGGGAGGAATGACATCACATGCAGCAGTTGTAGCACGAGGAATGGGCAAATGTTGTGTTTCGGGTGCAGGTAACATAAAAATTGATTACAAAGCAAAAACAATGACTGTTGATGGTGTTACTTATAATGAAGGTGATTGGATATCACTCAACGGAAGTACCGGTGAAGTTTATGAAGGACAGACAAAAACTATTGACCCTGAATTAAGTGGAGATTTTGGCGAACTAATGGCTCTTGCCAATAAATTTACAAGAATGAATGTAAGAACAAATGCCGATACTCCTCACGATGCTAAAGCAGCTCGCGAATTTGGAGCACAAGGCATTGGTCTTTGCCGTACAGAACACATGTTTTTTGAAGGCAACAGAATTATTGCAATGCGTGAAATGATACTTGCCGATGACGAAACAGGAAGAATTGAAGCTTTGAAAAAATTATTGCCTATACAAAGAAAAGATTTTGAAGGTATTTTTGAAGCAATGCAAAACTTACCTGTAACTGTTCGCTTACTTGACCCTCCTTTACATGAGTTTGTTCCACACGATGAAAAAGGACAACAGGAAATGGCTGATGTAATGGGTGTATCTTTAAAAATAATTAAAGATAAAGTAGAAGACCTTTCTGAATTTAACCCAATGCTTGGGCATAGAGGTTGTCGATTGGGAAATACTTATCCTGAAATTACCGAAATGCAGGCAAGAGCAATTATTGAAGCTGCTTTAAATCTTAAGAAAAAAGGAATTAAAGCTATTCCTGAGATTATGGTTCCACTTATAGGTACTGCAAAAGAATACAGAATGCAAGAAGACTTAGTTGAAAAAATTGCCAACAAAGTATTTGAAGAAAAAGGTGACAAAATTGAATATTTAATTGGCACTATGATAGAAATACCAAGAGCTGCTCTAACAGCAGACAAGGTTGCTGAAACTGCCGAGTTCTTTTCTTTTGGAACAAATGACCTTACTCAAATGACATTTGGTTATTCAAGAGATGATGCGGGTAAATTTTTACCTGTTTATACAGAATTAGGGATTTTGGAAAATGATCCTTTTCAGGTATTAGACCAGGAAGGTGTAGGGCAATTAGTTGAAATGGGAATAACAAGAGGTAGAACTACTAATCCCAATTTAAAAATAGGTATTTGTGGCGAACATGGTGGTGAACCATCATCGGTAGAGTTTTGCCATAAAGTTGGAATGAATTACGTAAGTTGTTCGCCATTTAGAGTGCCAATTGCACGATTAGCAGCAGCACAAGCAAATATTAAACAAGGGTAAAAATGAAAAATAAAAATTCGCAAAACGAACTTAGTAAAGCTGAAAACATAAGATTAATTATAGATTTTTGGCACAGAACTATGATGCACCATGCAATGTGGTTTGCTGAAGTGCAACACCAAATGGGTAAAGAAAAAGCTTTTAAAACACTAACAAAAGCTTATGAAAAAAGCTATGCAATACAAATGAAAAGAATATCGAAAGTATTAGGATTTGAGATGAAAGAAGATATTCCCGAACCTTTGCTAAATTTGCCCGATGAAAAAATAAACGAACTTAAAGAGGCTGTTGCAGTAAACTGGCTGGCAAACGATGGTGTTTGGTTTCAGGCAGTAGAGTTTGAACACGGAATGTTCGACGCCAAACGTTGCAATGATACTTGCTGGGGACACTTCTCCCCTATTGAAGCATGGTCTATAAAACGCTTACTTGAATTACCAGAAAATCCCGGGCTTGATGGTTTAAAAAAAGCATTACAATTCAGGCTTTATGCAACTGTTAATAAACAATCAATTACTGAAGAAACAGATAACAGTTTTGTTTTTCAAATGAACGATTGCAGGGTTCAGTCTGCACGCAAAAGAAAAGGGCTTGAAGATTATCCATGTAAATCGGGTGGAATGGTAGAATATAAAACATTTGTCGAAGCTATTGATAAAAGAATAAAAACAGAATGCTTAAGCTGTCCACCCGACAAACACCCTGATGAATATTATTGTGCTTGGAAATTTACGATATAGGATATCGTTTGTTGTATGTCGTTTCGTTTCAATACTAGGGTTATAGGATTAAAACGAACGTTTAGCTAATTCTTATGCTCTATTGCTACGTAGATTAATTTTTCCAATTCGGAATAATAAATAATTACATTATCATTATCCTGAATACTGGAAATAATATTGTTTAATTCGCTAATAATTTGTGCTTGATCAATTTTATCGAAAGTTTTATAATAATCAAATTTATATTCAATAAGGGTTTTCTTTACCTCACCTAAAGAAGAGTTATTAACCAATCTTTTCCAGAAAAATTTATGCTCATTACTACCAGAAATAATTGCTTCATGATTAACATTCTCAATTTTTTTATTGGCAACGTTAATATTTAATTTGTCAATAGGGTTTTTTTGCAAAGAATCTTTTTCTAAAACAGTTTCATTAACCGGTGCTGATTGATCTATAAAACCATTTTCTTTTTCATATTTTACCTGAGCAAGAATATCTGCATCAACAACTATTACATCTTCACGTGCTGCATTATACAAATATTCATAACCTTTTTCATTACTAATTAACTGAAGCGGATTCACTGTTTCATTAAGCGATGGATCAAAAACAACAAAATATCTTTTTCCTACTTCAACATTAAATATAATCTGAGCTTTATATTTTTTGTCTCTTACCTGAGTTAATTTTAATACTCTTTTTGGTTTTCCCGCACAATTAAACACAAGCCATTTACCTGTATATTTGTCTGTAAACACAGGGTTATTTCCTGTTAACTCTGCAATGTATTTATTGTCTATCCATGCATTGTAGCTTACAGCACTATTTGTCGATTTTTTTAATCGTATTAAATATATAATAGCATAATTATCATTTTCCTGCCCATAAATATCTATAGTTGGACATACAATAAATAATACAATTATAAGAAATGCAATTTTCGATATTTTAACAGTAAGTTTATTCATTATAAATATGAATTAGTACATGTAAAAAAAGGAATCATTACAAAAATGATTCCTTTTTTAAAATTATAAATTATTTAATTTTTCCTAACCTAGCAGTAACTTTTGCTTTTGTAGTAACAAAAATAATTGGGAAACCTGTTTTTTTAACTTCATATTGAGGATAAATAACCACGTCATACCCGGGGTTATCTTTCATCATATTATACAAAGCATATAGATTTGCTTTTGTTCCAACAATACCACCTATAATAGGAATTGAAAACATTCCGCGCGCTTCAAGCTCGCCGTATTTTTTTGAGAATAATCTAGCAAAATCAATTCCGAAAATTTTAATCTCATTAGCTTCACCCGAAACTTGTTTTGAAAACTCAAAATCATCTTTCTTAAATTCAATGCGGTTATCAGGAATTTTCATTGAATGAGTCATAGTTGTACAACTCGAAAATAAAACAGCAAGTGCTATTAGAACAAATAAACCTTTAAAAATTTTCATAATAATAATAAATTTAGTTTAACATATATTTTTAATTATTGCAAAATTAGCTTTTATTGTAAACTATAAAAATATTTTATAAATTATTTAGACTAAACATTATCGAAGTAAAAACAAGCAATAGCCCACCTTTATATAATAATTTGGAATACAGACCAAAATGCATTATATTTGTTCAATGTTTAAAATAATATTACCCAACATGACCGGGAATTGAACAGAATAGTAAATTTGATATTAATTTAAAAATAAAGAAAATGAAAAAAACTTTACTTATTTTATCAACTTTAGCACTTGTATTTACAATGCATACTGCACATGCCCAACTCATTAACCCCGGATTTGAAACATGGACAAATGATCTGCTTGTGACAACAGCTATGAATCCTAACAGTGGCAACAACACATACGGCTGGTGGGATTATAATTGTTTTAACAGTTCTTTAATTGGAAGCAGCCCTATTTCAGTTATCAGGTGTACCGATACAGTACACTCCGGAAATTATTCTGTACGACTTGAAACCACAGTTTACACTCCAACTTCTTGGAATATCTATAAATACTGGGGCATTCCATTTATTGCTCATGAGTATAACGATACCTTGGGTATTTTGTTTAATGGAAAAGTGGATGTAACAAACCAAACGTTTAGACCGGGTATTGAGTTCACTCAGAATTTAGACCAATTCAAATTCTACTATCAATATCGCCCAAATGGAAATGATACAGCTGAGTGTAGAGTATCATTAATGAGTGCAGGAACTTATGTGGCAGGAGGAATTTTTAAAACAAGTGTATCTACAGCCGGTTTGGGATGGCAACAAGCTATAATTGATTTTACTTATGTTAATGGATTAACACCCGACACATTGTATGTATTAATGAGTTCTTCATCTCTTGATTACGACCCTCAAGCTGGTAGCGTATTGTGGATAGATGATGCAAGTGTAGTGCTTTCTACCGGTATAGAACAAACGCTTAGTGAAGAAAACAGTTTGGAAATTTTTCCCAACCCCACAACAGGCCTTATAAGAATTAATAATGATGAATTAAAAATTATGAATGTAGCGGTTTATGATATTTATGGCAAAGAAGTTAAATCAATCGGGTTACTGAGCCTGTCGAAGTGCGAGATTAACTTAAGCCAACAGCCTCAAGGCATTTATATAATAAAGGTAACAACTGATAAACAAACTATAACAAAAAAGATAATAAAACAGTAATGACCTCCTAAAAGGAGGACTTTCTCCCCTATCAGAGCCTGTCCCGATTTCTCGGGAGGAGATAAAAGAGGGGTCACACCCTAACAATTAGGAAAACAGATAAAAAGGTTTTATATTTGTTTTTCAATAAACTTAAAACTATGAAAACAATTTTTACAAGATTATTATTAATAGGTGCATTCCTTATTTTAACAAATAGCTTATTCTCTCAAATTGTAATAACACCAACTATTGCTCATTGTCTTTGCTATGGTGATAATAATGGCGGTATATATATTTCTGTATCAGGAGGGACTCCTCCATATACTTATTTGTGGAGTACAAATAGTATAGACACAATCATAACTGGACTAAGCCCAGGAGACTATTCAGTAACCGTTACAGATGATGTTGGCAGTACTCAACAATCAGGAATTATAACTGTAACTGGGCCAACACAATACTTGTCTTTAACTTTAACAACAATTAATGCTTCATGTAATGGATTAAGTGATGGAGAAATACATTTATATCCAACTGGTGGTACTCCACCTTATACATACACATGGGCTCCAACAGGGTTTACTATAAATAACAACATTTATTCTGGGTTACCTACTGGATGTTATGCCGTTACTATTACAGATGTAAACGGTTGTGCAGTTATGATACCCAAAATTGATATTATGGAAATAATGATATCCGTAGATTCAATAGGCAATGCAACTAATGGAGTTTGTAATGGTTATATTGATGTTGATGTCGAAGGTGGAATATCGCCATATGTTTATTCATGGAATACAGGTGATAATACCGAAATGATTGATAATTTATGCGATGGTTCTTATCAATTGTCTGTAACTGATAGCACTGGTTGCCAAATTGACACATCACTAATTATCGAAAACACCTATGTAAGTCCATATACTTTTGTCGACACATTATTAATTACCATTGATACATGCATTTTCAATGTATTATTACCTGTTGATAGTGCATATATATACGATTTTAATCTAATAGGTCAGGATTCTGTTATGCTAAACTGGGTATTTTGGCAGGCAGGTGACTCTATTACACTTAATGTTAGTTTAAGTTTAGCTACACTTGGGTCCAATCTTGTTTATCTCGAAATTGTTTGTAATAGTAAATCTAATAGAGCAGTAACTATTTATAGGTTTTATGGTGTATTTAATACAGACGAATTGAGTATACAGAAACCAGAAAATAATTTTAATGCAATTATATTTCCCAATCCAACAACAGGATTAATAACAATAGAAACTGAAAATATAGAAAAGATTGAAATAAGCGATATACATGGCAGACAAGTATACACTGGTATAAGTAATACTATTAACTTAAGCCAACAACCACAAGGTATTTACATTATTAAAGTAACAACAGATAAACAAACTATAGCAAAGAAGATAATAAAACAGTAATGACCTCCTAAATCCTCCTAAAAGGAGGACTTTCTCCCCTATCAGGGGAGATAAAAGAAGGGTAATAATTAGGAATACAAACTAAAATAATGTATATTTGATGCATTTATAATGCAACCTTTTTGCAAGATTTTGAGTCTAATATAATAAGTGTATGAAAACTATTCCTTACTTTATTTTAATCTTAATTTCTTTAAATGGGTTTTGTCAATATTCAGGCTGTAATGTTCCTCAAGAATTGCGTGACGCATACGAATTTGATGTAAGTCAGTTAGCACTTACAAGGATATTAGAAACCAACTCTACATATAAAGATAGCATATCTATTCCAATAGTTTTTAAGGATACAATTTGGGATGGTTTAGCAGCTATTTTTAATACATTTACGATTCCTGAGCGCGATTCTGTATTTGATATTTATTGTGTTCATAATGAAAATTGTAATGGATATGCTCTGTTAATAGGAATTGAAGTAGATACACAATTAGCCTGGACAGATAATTGGCAAAATCTTATAATACAAACAGGGATTTCTGAATTAGATAGCTTACTATCTGAATTTAATTTTGATATAATCGATTTTTATGTCGATCAAGCGATTTTAAGAACATATACTTTTATAAATTTAACACCTTTCTTAGATTCTCTGGAAACATTTAACGGCATTATTAATGCCGGTGATGTCGAATTAACATGTTGCCATAATGAAATTTTTTATGAAAAAATTGCAAACCTTAAGTTTTATACCTTTGAATTAAATTTTGATCCTCATATTTTTTTCTGCGGTAACCATTATATATGGAAATTTGAAGTAGATGATCAATGCAATGCAGATTTAATTGAAAGTCAACATTTAATGTCTGACACTTCTGTGTTAGCGCCTATCCAAAATTGCAATATAACTTCGGTATTTCGTAATGAAAAACTAAACAAAGACAACTTTGTTTCAATATACCCAAACCCCACAACGGACAAAATAACAATAACCGCAGATGGAATTAAGAAAATAGAGGTTTTAGATATAACAGGAAAACACCTAACAGGTTTTGGAAACCTGTCAGGTTTAAAACAAATAGACTTAAGCCAACAGCCACAAGGTATTTACATTATTAAAGTAACAACAGATAAACAAACTATAGCAAAGAAGATAATAAAACAGTAATGACTTCCTAAATCCTCCTAAAAGGAGGACTTTCTCCCCTATTAGGGGAGACAAAAGAAGGGTCATATACCAACAAAATATATACACTACTACTATCTTGCAGACTACATATTATTAAAAATATGCCTTTAACGAGTAACTCGACGACCCCATATTATTAAAATTATGCCCTCTGCGAGTAACTCGATGACCCCGCATTATTAAAATTATGCCCTCTGCGAGCAGCTTACATACCCCAGAAAACTAAAAATATGCCCTATGTTGGCAACTTACATACCCAAAAAAACTAAAAATATGTACTATGTAAGCAGCTAACATACCACACAAAACTAAAAATATACCATATGTGAGCAGCTAACATACCCCACAAAACTAAAATTATGCCCTATGCAGCAGCTAACATACCCCACAAAACTAAAAATATACCCTATGTGAGCAGCTTACATACCCCACAAAACTAAAATTATGCCCTATGTAAGTTGCTCGCTTACCCCACAATATTAAAATTATGCCCTCTGCGAGCAGCTCGATGAGGCAAGATTATTAAAAATGTGCCTTATGCTTGCAGCTTGACATATAGTTGTTTACGCAATATTTGCTGTGTTTATTAAAATATATTTCAAATTTGTTAAAAAATTTAATGATAATTATACACAATAAGCATAATAATTGTGTGCTTATATAATGCCGCATAATTAAAATTTTAATCTCATAAAACATTAAATACTATCTAAATATCCGATGTCTTGAAGGCATGGGATGTTTCTTTTGATATTCCTCCCAAAAATTTCATTATAAACAAATTGTTAAAAAAAACAAATAACAAGTTATTGTTTTTAAAATTAAATTTATTCATTTTTGTAAATAATAAAATTATTTGAAAATGAAAACCTTAATATGCATTATTCTGTCAATGTTCTTATTGTCATCATGTAATTTTCTTGATGTAAATATGGATGAATTATATGAAGATAACGGGATAATGTATTTCAAAAAAAATGACGAAATTTTTACAGGCACAGCAAGTGATAATTTCGAAAATGGTAAAATACGTAAAAGTTACGAATTTGTTGATGGTGAAAAACATGGCGTATGTAAAGAATGGTACGATAACGAACAAATGCAATATTTACGAAATTATAAAAACAAAATACTTGACGGACCTTATGAGGAATGGTTTGAAAATGGACAACAGGTTGTAAAAACCGCTTACAAAGATAATGCGTATGATGGGAATTTTGAACATTGGTATCAAAATGGAAATTACAGAGAAATAGGAAAATTTAAATCAGGCAAAAGAATTGAACATTGGATATGGTATTATGACAACGGGACAAAGTGGGTAGAAATTGATTATGAAGATGGCAAAGAAAATGGGCACTGGATTGCATGGTACGATAACGGACAAATACGTGAAGAAGTTGACTATATTCAAGGACGAAAAAACGGACACTGGGTAGAATGGTTTAAAAGCGGTATAAAACTTTCGGAAGGGAAATTTGTTGACAGCAAAGAAACAGGATTATGGAAATTTTGGCACGAAAACAAAATTTTAGCCTATGAACGAACATACAAAGATGGCATTATAACAGAAGAAAAAGAATGGGATGATAAAGGGAATCTTGTTGTTAGTGAAATTGAATGAAAAACGATTTTTTTATAAATTCAACAAGCTCTCCACATATTTTGCAATTGCCAAACAAGAAGTTAATCCCGGCGATTCTATGCCAATAAGATTAATAAATCCATCATAACCTCTCTCCTTTTCATTCTTAATAATAAAATCGCGGCTTGCATCACCAGGTCTTTGAAGTGTTGTTCTTATTCCTGCCTGATCGGGATATAGATCTTCTAATTCAATAAATGGTAAAAATCTTACAACAGAATTATAAAAATCTATTTTGTGTTTTTCATTTACTGAATATTCTAATTCCTCATTATCGAGAAATAAAGCATTTGGACCTAATTTAAGTCTGTTATTTTTATCAATTGTAGTATGAATTCCCAAACTTGCTACGTTAGATTCAGGAACAGGATATATAAGCGAATTTAAAAATTTATTCTTTCCGTTTACCACACTAAAATATTCTCCTTTCCAAAAACACAATTTGTATTTATCATCGTTTATACCTGCAAGCTCAGATATTTTTTGGGAAGAAAGCCCTGCAGAATTTATTATCTTTTTGCAGGTAAATGAGAAATCGCAATTATCGGCATCCTTAATTGTAACAATATATTCCTTGTTTGACTTTTGTATCTTTATAACTTCAGCTCCGTATATAAATTTTGCATCATTATTAACGGCATCTGTTTCTAACTGATGCATCAAATCATGTGCATCAATCACAGCTGTTGAAGGAAAATGGATTGCTTTTCTGGCAAAAATATGAGGTTCCATATCTTTTATCTCATCAATACCAATAATCCTGTGATCATTTACACCATTAACTTTTGCCTGATTATATATTGATATAAATTGAGATTCTTCAAAATCGTTTGTTGCTACTATCAGCTTTCCGCATCTGTTATACCAAATATCATTTTTATCACAATAATCATATAGCAAATCTCTTCCCTCTACACATAATTTTGCCTTTAACGAACCTTGCGTATAATATATTCCCGAATGAATTACTTCACTATTTCTACTGCTGGTTTCCTGACCAAATTTTAAATGCTTTTCAATAATAAAAACATTATCTGTATTTTCAGAAACTTTGGCAGCAATTGCCAAACCAACCACTCCGGCTCCAATAACAAGAACTTCAACTTCCATAAATACTTTTGTCTTTTGTCCCGAGTACTCGGGATAACTTCCGTCTTCGGACTTCTGTCTATTTATTCAATGTCTCAAGATAACCCGCCATAATTTTTTGGATATACTTACCTATTACATCAAATTCGAGGTTTACAATTGTTCCTGCTTTAAACTCATGAAAATTAGTAATATCATAAGTAAACGGTATTATTGCCACATCAAATTTATCGTCTCTTGAATTTACAACTGTAAGACTAACTCCATTAACCGATACCGAGCCTTTTTCAACCGTAATATTCCCTTTCGATTTATCGTACTTAAAAGTATAATACCAACTACCATCGGCTTCTCTTACTTCAAGACATTCGGCAGTTTGGTCAACATGACCTTGTACCATGTGCCCGTCAAGAAGTTTATCCATTGTCATACTTCTTTCCAAATTAACCTTACTGCCAATTTTCAGAAGACCAAGATTTGATTTATCTAAAGTTTCTTGTATTGCTGTTACCACATAAGTATTATTTTCCTTATCAATATCAACTACTGTAAGGCAAACACCATTGTGCGATATACTTTGGTCAATTTTTAGCTCATTAGCAAACGAACATTTCATTGTAATATGCAGATTTTCCTTCTCTTTTCGTAAATCTACTACGGGAACTGCTACTTCTACTATTCCTGAAAACATAATATATTTGTTTTAAAATTTAAGGCTATAAAATTAGCTATATTTCCTTAACAATACCAAAAACAGCAAAAAAACCGTCAATACCAATATTTGGTTCAGACAGATTTGCATTTGAAATATGGCGAAACCTAAATTGCAGGTTTAAATATAGAGGTTTTTCATTTTTTCCTGTTAAAAATATTCTTGTTCCTGTCATGAAGTTATCGGAAAAAATAAAGCCTGTTGCCTGCATTGCAGCATTTACGGTAATAAAATGTGGTCCTGAGCCAATTCCTGCATACCAAATAGATTTTTGTCCAATTAAATGCAAATAATATAAACCAACATTACAACCAAATTCTAAATCATTTAAATTATTGTCAAGAAAAACAGGGTTGATCTGAGGTTCTATACCCACTGAAAAATTATGCTTTGTATTTGTCTGCATTAGTGGAATATTATAATATCCCATTATCAATATGGGATTATAATAAACATCTTCAGATAATGATTCGCTAACAACAGGCAAACCAATATTAAAACCAAAAGATTCTTTATTTAAAATGTTTTTTTCCTGACTTACTGCAATTAATGTAGAAAATAGAAATAAACCTGTTAGAATATATATATTTAATATCTTCATCTGTTTATTTGAATAATCAATACATTTTTGGTTTTTTCTGTGATTTTAAATCTGTTATCAATACGTTTCCCAATAATCCAAACAATATTATTGTTGCTTTCCAGTATTAAGGTATTTTGTTTTTCAATTATCGAGATCTTACTGTCTATAAAAAAATCGCTAAGTTTTTTAAAATTTGTCATGCCAAATGGCATAAACCTATCCCCTTTTTGCCATTTTCTAATTTTTAAAGGAAACTCAATTTTATCGGCATCCAAATACGCAACATCACTCCTCTTTTCTATTTCAAAAGCATTATCTTTTTTAAGGTACGATAATTTTAAAGGAACTGGTTCTTCAATTGAAACTATATCTTTTCCAATAATTAATTCATCTTTTACTGCCTCTATCTTGCTAATGATCAGACATTCTCTGTCTTTAACAAGCGAGTATGTTTTTGAATAAAATATCTTACCCGATTGTTTATCCAAAGCAGAAATAATATCATCAATTGTTGAAGCATTAAATCCATAGTGATTTAAAAATTCAAATAAATAATATTTTAAAGGATTTAGTTTTTTAAGTTTTTCAATATCCAGATAAATTAAATTGCTGCGTTTGCTTACTATAATCTTCCTTTTGCTTTCAATTTCGTTTGCAATAATTTGCTCGGCATCAGCAAATCTGCTAATTGTTTCCGAAATAGTTTGTTCTATATTGGGGTTAATTAATTTTAATTCGGGTAATATGTTTTTTCTAATTCTGTTTCTTGAATATTTTAATGAATTATTACTTGCATCTTCCCTGTAATCGATATTATTTTCGCTTGAATATTTTTCAATTTCTTGTCTGTCTGCAAAAAGCAAAGGTCTAACAATATTTCCTGTTTTTGATTTTATTCCTGTTAATCCCTTAATACCGGTACCTCTTGTAAGGTTAATAAAAAATGTTTCTACAATATCATTTTTATTGTGTGCAATGGCAATTACATCATAATTATTTTGCTTACGTATCTGCTCAAACCAGTTGTATCTTAGATCTCTTGCAGCCATCTGAATAGATATAGTATTTTCTTTTGCGTAATTTTCTGTTTCAAATCGTTTAAAATATAATGGGAAATTTAATTTTGATGAAAGCTCTTTAACAAATAATTCATCCTTATCGGATTCTTTATTTCTCAATGTAAAATTACAATGAGCAATACTGCACTTGTATCCTTCTTTACAAAATAAATAAGCCATTACGGTAGAATCTACACCACCACTTACTGCCAAAAGTATCTTTGAGTTTTTAGTAAATAGCTTATTATCGCTTATGAATTTATTAAATGATTTAATCATTATCGGCTACTATTTCCAATTGATGTAAAATTAGAATAAAAATTTGGATTTTCGTTGTAATAAAGATGGTGTATTTTGTAACTTTGCCTACATAATTATATTATTAGATGTCAAATATTCCTTTAGCAGAACGATTACGACCTAAGACTCTTGATAATTTCATTGGTCAGGAACATCTTGTCGGGAAAAATGCAATACTCAGAAAAGCTATAGAATCGGGGAATATTCCTTCTATGATATTTTGGGGACCTCCGGGAGTTGGTAAAACAACATTGGCTAAAATTATATCGAATGTTTTAGACAGGGCTTTTTATATTTTAAGTGCGGTAAATTCAGGTGTAAAAGATATAAGAGAAGTTATTGAAAAAGCTAAAAATCAACAATTTTTCGATACTCCCAATCCAATCTTATTTATAGATGAGATACATCGTTTTAGTAAATCGCAACAAGATTCGCTATTGGGGGCAGTAGAACAAGGTATTATTACTTTAATTGGTGCAACAACAGAGAATCCTTCTTTTGAAGTAATTTCGCCATTATTATCACGGTGTCAGGTTTATGTTCTTAAAAATTTAAGTAAAAAAGAATTACTAAACTTGTTAAATTATGCAGCTCTTAACGATTTTGAATTAAAAAAGAAGAAAATAAAATTTAAAGAAACCGAAGCAATAATTAGATTTTCGGGTGGAGATGCTAGAAAATTATTTAATATTCTTGAGCTTATTGTAAATTCTGAAGATACAAAAACTATTACTATAACAAATGAAAAAGTAAAAAGTAAATTACAGGAAAACATCGCACTATACGATAAGCAGGGAGAGCAGCACTATGATATAATTTCAGCATTTATAAAATCTATAAGGGGCAGCGACCCAAATGCTGCGGTTTATTGGTTAGCAAGGATGTTAGCAGGAGGCGAGGATATAAAATTTATTGCTCGCAGATTAATAATACTGGCATCGGAAGATATTGGTCTTGCAAATACAAATGCCTTATTAATCGCAAATAATTGTTTTCAGGCAATAAATGTTATTGGAATGCCCGAAGCAAGGATAATTTTATCGCAAACAGCTATTTATTTGTCTACATCTCCAAAAAGTAACTCAGCATATCAGGCAATTGAAACAGCATTGTCTTTGGTTAAAGAAAAGGGTGATTTATCTGTTCCCTTGCATATTCGTAATGCACCAACAAAACTTATGAAAGAATTGGGATATGGTAAGAATTACAAATACGCACATAGTTATGATGACAATTTTGTTGACCAAGAGTTTTTACCCAAAGAATTAAGTAAGACAAAAATCTATGAACCTCAAGAGAATGCTCGTGAGAAAGAAATTAAAGCTAATTTGAATAAACTTTGGAAGGGTAGATATTAGCAAATTATAAATAAAGAAATTGAAGAAAAAAACTTATTTAATTCTTCTCCTTCAATTCCTTAAGTATTTCTTCCTGCAAAGCTTCAGAAACAGGAGTATATTTGCTAAATTCCATTGAATAATTTGCTCTTCCGCTAGAAATATTTCTTAGTTGAGTAGCATATCCGAACATTTCTTTCAAAGGTACAAACCCGTTTAGTTTTTGTGAACCCTTACGATACCTTCTCATAGACTCAATTGTGCCACGTTTTCTATTAAGATTGCTAACTACATCTCCAATATAATCATCAGGGGTATTAATTTCAATTTTCATTGTGGGTTCAAGAAGTTTTGGAAAAGCCTTTTTAAAACCATTTTTGAAACAAATAGAGGCACAAATCTGGAAAGCCATGTCTGAAGAATCTACAGCATGGAAACTTCCATCTAGCAATACTATTTTTACATCAACAATTGGAAAACCTGCAAGAATTCCTTCTTCTATTACTTTTTTAATTCCTTTGTTTACAGAAGGAATATATTCTTGTGGAATACGACCACCTTTTATCATATTCACAAATTCATAACCTTTACCGGAATTAGGTTCGATTCGCATAATGGTATGGGCATATTGTCCTTTTCCTCCACTTTGTTTGGAGTGTTTGTACTCTACTTGAACCTCCTTTAATATAGCTTCACGGTATGCTACTGCAGGCGCTCCAACTTCAACCTCAACTTTAAATTCATTGATTAATCTGTCCATGATTATCTCTAAATGAAGTTCTCCCATACCCGAAATTATAGTTTCGCAAGTCTCATCATCATAATGTGCAGTAAAAGATGGATCTTCATTTGATAATTTACTTAATGCTTCACCTAATTTGCTTTGATCTTTTCTTATTTTAGGACTAATCTTCATTTCAATCACAGTCTGAGCAATATGAATTGATTCTAATAATAAACGCTGCTCATTATCACAAAGTGTATCACCGGTTTTGGTGTATTTCATGCCTATCAATGCTACAATATCTCCGGGTCCTGCCTTGCTGACTTCTTCTCTTTCCTTTGCCTTTATTTTTAGAATTCTCCCTATTCTTTCGTGACGTTTTTTGCTAGGATTATATAGTTGTGTTCCACCCTCAAGACTACCAGAATATATACGGATAAATGTTTGTTGACCTACATAAGGATCATTAATAATTTTGAAAGCTAAAGCTGAAAAAGGCTCTTTTAAAAATGGATTTCTTTTTATTAATTTCTCTTCATCATCAATATCGGATCCAAATATTGCTCCAATATCAATAGGTGATGGGAGCAAATCATTAACCGCATTTAATAACAAACGAATTCCTTTATTCTTATATGCTGCACCACAAAATACAGGTGTAATCATTAATTTTAATGTCGCTTTTCTAGCAGCTTTTTTTAGCATTTCCGCAGATATATCATCTTCGTCAAGATACATCTCCATAATATCACTGTCATAATCAGCTAACTTTTCAATTAATTCATTTCGTATTTCCTCTGCATTTTCTTTATATTCATCAGGGATAGTAGTTTCTTCTCTTTCATATTCATCGAAAAAATATGCTTTGCGTTCAATAATATCTATTATTCCATTAAAATTTTCTTCAGAACCAATAGGGATTTGAAAAGGAAATGCATTAGCATCAAGATATTTGTTCATCATACTGACAACTTCGATGAAATCAGACCCTGTTCTATCCATTTTATTGATAAAAGCTATTCTTGGCACCTTGTATCTGTCGGCTTGATTCCAAACTGTTTCTGTTTGAGGTTCAACTCCTCCTACTGCACAAAAAACAGCAATCATTCCATCAATCACACGCAAAGACCTTTCTACTTCAATAGTAAAATCAACGTGCCCCGGAGTATCAATAATATTTATCTGTGAACCATTCCACTGGCAAGATATTGCAGCTGATGCAATAGTGATTCCTCGCTCTTGCTCCTGCTTCATAAAATCCATGGTAGCCTGCCCATCATGCACTTCACCTGTTTTTCTTGTTACGCCTGTAAAAAATAATATTCTTTCAGTTACTGTTGTTTTGCCAGCATCAATATGTGCTGCAATACCAATATTTCTAATTTTTTGTAATGCCATTTATTAACTATATATCTATGTTCAAAATTTGAGTCTGCAAATATCGTATATTTAAATATAAACTTAAAATAAAAATTTAGAATGAAAAATGAGAAGTTTACAGCAGTAGATATGAAAGAAGTTATTCCTGATGTCCATAAAGATTTTTTACCAGAGACGCTGATGCTCAAGAAATTGAAATGAAAAATGGGACATTATTGCAACATTATTATTCGATTTACCAAGAACAGGAAAAAATATCATAGCTAAATGGGGAAATGAAGACTCAAAAAATAGATATACAAAGTACTCAAAAGGAGATAGAATGAACTTGATATGGAATGATGGAAAATTAAAAAAAAGTGATATTTATTGGGAATAATAAAATTAATTTTTCCCAATTTTACCATTTTTAATAAAATATTGCGAAGTTTGAAGTATCGAATTTACATATTTCAACATGCTGTCAACTTTTTCAGGAAAAACATTAAAATAGTTTTTTTACCAAGGCTCAAGATAAAAACAAATTTGAATAAACTTTGGAAAAATAGATATGGGTATTAAAAAGCACATAAAAGCCATAAGTAAGAAACAATTTATTAAAATATTAATATTTATTCCTTTGATTATTTTGGTTTTGTTATATTTCTATAACGAAGCAAAAAAGGGAAGTGATTTTAATGTATTTTTACAAGCAGCTCAAAAACTTTGTACAGGAGAAAACATATATGATTATTGGTATCAAGTTAATAACAGTTACCTTTTATATTTTTACAGTCCATTATTTGCTTTATTATTAGTTCCTTTTTCTTTTCTCCCATATATTGTTACAAATTTTATTTGGCTTCTTGCAAATACTTTTTTCACATATAGGATTGTAATAATATTAAAGAAATTCATTGATGTTAAATTTATTTCAAAAAAGCATTTCAACATTGTTTTATTAATTTCTTTTATTTTTATTTTCAGGTTCTTATTATATAATTTTGATTTAATTCAGATGACAATTTTCATGTTGTATTTGTCTCTTGAATCAATAAATTTATTTGAAAAAAAGAAAATTATTGCAGGTGCTATTTTGTTGGCATTTGCTATTAATATAAAAATACTTCCTATTGTATTAATCCCATATCTCTTATACAGGGCATATTATAAAGAAGGTATATTAACAATCATTTTATATGTTGTTTTAATATTTTTTCCGGCAATTATTATAGGATTTGAATATAATAATTTTTTAATACATGAATGGTGGGCAACAATAAATCCACTTAATACAGAGCATGCAATTGAAGTTGATATGGGCTTACATGGATTATCATCACTAATTCCACCATTATTAATGGAAACAAAAGGAGAATTGGAGATGAAAAGAAATATTATGACAATATCACCGGATAATGTTGCACTCGTATTAAATATCGTGCGTTTCTTTTTTATCGCTTTGGTATTAATTTTTCTCCAATCTTTACCATTTAAAAAAGAAAGATCAAAAATTCATAAACTATGGGAACTAAGTTATCTTTTCTTGGTTATTCCTTTAATTTTTCCTCATCAACAAAAATATGCTTTCTTTTTCCTTTTTCCGGCAACATTCTATTTAGTTTATTTTATTGTTTTTCAAATTAAAACAAAATTTGTTGCAATTAGTAAGTTGAGATTTTGGAGTATTATTGCATTACTTTTTATTGTTTTTGCTTTAACTACGTTAACAACAGATGGTATAATAGGGAGAGAATTAAATAATATTACTCAACATTATAAATTAGTTACATATGGAACTATAATATTTATAATTCCATTGTTTTTAAGTAAGCCAAAATTTTTAATTCCAAAATAGCTTATATTATTATTAATCTTTTAATAATAATACCATTATTCACATATAGTTTTATATAATATAATCCTTTGTTTAAAATATTAAGCTTTAGCTTTTTATCGTTTTTAAAATAACCATTTAACATTATATTTCCCTGCTGGTCAATAATTTCATATTTAATTTTTTCGTGTTTATTAGTTGCCTTAATATATAATTCATTACTTGTTGGATTAGGAAATATTTTGATGTTTTCGGTTGATAAAGTATTAATTCCCGTAACGTAAAAAGTTAAATGTGTTGTATCATTACTACAATCATTATAAACAATTTGTGTTACAGTAACGGTATCTGTATAATTATAAATATGAATTGGATTTTGATCTGTTGAGCTTGTTGTATCTCCAAAATCCCAGTAATATGTATTACCGTGTAATGAAGTATCTGTAAATGTTACCTCCAAACCATTTGTTATATATGAAAATCCAGCCGTTGGTTCTTCACAAATTGTAAAATTATCAACAGCAAAACCTGAAAAACCTGTAATACCAAGAAATTTGCATCTAAATTGAACTTGTGATTCCCCAGCAAGGTCGTGTAAAACATGAAATACATTTACCCAATCACCGGAATGTCCTATCCAATTATACCCCTGATTATACCAATTATCATCTGTAGATGAACCGTAAACATTCCAATTTTGACCACCATCTACTGAATATTCAAATTGAGTACCTAGGCTTTCCTGTTCATACCAAATATAAAAACTAACTTTTGGTTTAGCCAAATCAGAAAAATCAAAACAGGGAGTATAAAGAAATGATTGCTCTGCATCATTATGAATTCCTGTAAGATTTGTAACCCAGGCATTATTTCCTGACGCAGCATGATCAATGATTGTGTCTGCAGGAACACCATGTTGCCAGGTTGACTTAGATCCTTTTGCGTACCAGCCACCATCATTTATTTCAAAATCTTCTTGATATGGATAGCTTGAAATTGTGTTGAAATGAAAAATATTTTTCGCAATCGTATCATTATTTGAATCGGAATCTGATGGTAAATCAACAAGTGCAATAATATTTGATAAACCATTTGCTGAAAGATCTGCCTGTGTTATAAATGCATATATTAAAGTATCTTCAGATATAATAGTATTTGTATATGTTTCAGTAACAAAATTATTTCCACCGTCAATTGAATAAGATAAATCAAAATTACTTTGATCATATAAACCTACATTTGCAATTTTTATAGTAATATCTTCATTAGATGAAAGTCCACATCCGTCTTCAGGATATATAATATCAACAACACCAAGATCATTTAATGGCGATTCATAAATTTTAACATCATCAAATGCAAATCCTTCATTTGTTCCATTTACTCCTCCTTCAAAATATATTCTGAATTGTACTTTTGAAACACCGGCAAGATCATTAAGTACATGTTTTGCATTAAGCCATCCACCCGAACTTCCATTCCATGCATCAGAACCATTTATAGTTCCATTATACCAATTATAAGCATCTCCCTCATTACCAATAGCTATCCACGTATATCCACTATCTAACGAATAAGCTAATACTATATAATCAGAATCTTCTGTTTCATACCAAATATTAAATTCAAAAATTGGCAATATTAATGAGCTAAGATCAAAACAAGGACTTAAAACATATGATTTTTCAAAAGGATTAAAATCTCCTGATAAGTTTGTAACCCATGCATTATCAATAGAAGCAGCCGAGTCAATAATTATTCCATTAGGAACCCCATATTCCCATGATGATAACGATATTGACGAGTTAATTTTTTCAGTTACCCATCCTCCATGACCTGATTCAAAATCCTCATAATATGGGACATTAGAATAGATGCTATGAGTAATATTTGTTTCTAGCGAGTCATTTGATATATTTCCATCTGTACTATATAAAGTATATGCTTTTATATTATAAGTTGCATCGGGAATTGACATATCTACTAAGGTTAGAAATGTATAATATTCAACTTCTAGAGGAAGTATAGTTCCATAAAAAGTATCAACTACAGCAATTCCTCCATTTATTTTATAAGCAACAGGAATATCATTTAGAGTATCGTATCCAAAATTTTTAATTTGAATTGTTAAATGAACAGCATTATCCAGATCACAATCAGACCTGTTGTGAAATGATACCACACCTGCATCAAAAGGTATTGATTCTTTAATTTCTATATCAAAATTTGTACTTGGATTCATATTAAAAGCGTCATAAGTTGAAACAATAATATAATATGTTATGCCTGCTAATAATTGAACAGAATGGACTTGTGGATTCCCATTTTGCTCCTCTTCATATGCTTCGCAAATTGCACTGGGATCATCAGGACATTTTTGGGTTACAAAAACACCTGTTCCAATTCCTGTATTAGTTACAATAACGCTTATAGGTATATCAACTGTTGGTGTATATTCAAAAATATAATCTTGTCCTGTCATATATACACTAGCACAACACGAACCATTATCATAATCATCTCCGGAACCGGCGGTTGTCATTCCTGTTAAACTAAATGGCAAACCGGTTACCAAATGAGAATTTGCGCAATCACTCCCAACTTGTGAAAATGTAACTGAACTTAATATTAATAATATTAGCGTAATAGTAAGAAAATGTTTCATATTATAAAAATTTATTGTTTAATTATAAGACTCTTAATATTCAAAAAAGTTGCATTATTAATAAAAATAAATTTGATTAAAAATCCATAGAATACATTGGGTCCCATGGTGGAAGTTTGATAGCCTTTGTTTTAAGGATATCTAAAGTTTTTTGATCAATAAATTTTTTGAGAACTACAACTCTAAACATATATTCGTTAAACCATTCATCTGTAAAAGTCAAATATCCATTATGACCTGCGCTTGCTCCCCAACTGTTTTCAAATTGCCATTTTACAGGTTTTTCATTTTTGTCAACATCAACAGCAATAAGAGCCATGCCATGCGATGAACCACTTTCAAAACTTATAATTCTATCTTTTTTATCCATTCCGAATTTTACACCATAAATGCTTTCATAATCGAAATTCTGCAATGAGAGCAAACCTTCGTCTTTATTAAGTTGTTTGCCAACATCACACGAGGCATACATTGCCTCATTATTTTTTATTGATGTTAGTGCGTATTTTTTCAGATCATCGGCAGGCAAATTAATATATATCCAGTTTTTGCCTTCCATAACATTGCGGTCATATTCAATTTCGTAAAGTTTGTAATAATCTCTCGAAGGGTCGTTCATTAACATTATATAATTATCGAAACTTACATCGGGCAAGGCTTCTTTAAAAAAACTTATTGGAGTATATTTTTTAAGTTCGCTAATATTGTTGTCTTTATCTTTATATCGCCAGTTGAATTCTGTTGGAGGCTCGCCAAGATTTATAGCAAGCATTTTATAGATATCGCCAAGCATTTCAATTTTTCGTTCCTGCAATTTATTTACATCGGCTTTTTTCTCAGCCATTTTTCTAAGTTCAATACCATCCTCACGCAATTTACGTCTAACTAACCTACTCATCCATCTTGTACTTTCACTGTTTTTTGTTTCGGGCATCACTTCTTTTGGGACTACTCCGTATTTATCAACCAGATTTGTTAATGAATTCCAAACACCACCATCGCCAATTGGGTTTTTAAATAACCACTCAACTGTTTTATCATCCATTGGTTTATCTTTATGGTCGATAATTGCCTGTAAAAAAAGATTTGCTTTTTCAAACTGATCCCAGAAAAACAAATGGTTTGTTGAAAACTCAAAACTGCTAATATTGTATTTTTCCATCACCTTTGGACGCAACACATTTAAACCTGTAAACATCCAGCATCTACCTGAGCTTTTTTGATCAGTAATACCTTTTACATCTACTTTATATTTAAAATAATGGTCAACTTTACCTGCATTTTCACGATTTAAGACCAATTTGGACATATCATTATTTGAGACGGCATTTCTAATTGCTTTTACTGAAGCGTCATTATTATTATATGATTTTTTAATTTGCTCAAGCATTTCTTTTGTAACAGCACCTTTTTGTGTAAAACCTGTTGAACTAATTGCAATTAATAGAATAAATATGTAAATAATTTTTCTCATTTCGTTTTGTTTTAATTATTTCTAATAATATGATTATTTTGTCTTTAGATTGAAATCTATAAATGAATGACTTCATTATATGCTGCTGCTGCTGCTTCCATTATTGCTTCTGACATTGTTGGATGCGGATGTACCGATTTTATTAATTCATGACCAGTAACTCCTTTATTAATCGCAACAACAATTTCCGATATCATTTCAGTAACATTATCACCAATCATGTGTGCACCGATTATTTTATCTGTTTTAGCATCAAAAATTAATTTGATAAATCCATCTCTATTTCCCGATGCACTTGCCTTACCGGATGCTGTAAAAGGAAATTTTCCTATTTTAATTTCATATCCTGAATTAATAGCTGCTGTTTCTGTTATTCCTACAGAAGCAACTTCAGGGCTTGTGTATGTACAAGCAGGAATATTATTATAATTCAATGCCTGTATATCTTTTCCTGCAATTTTTTCCACACAAATAATTCCTTCGGCAGAAGCCACATGTGCTAATGCTTGTCCGTGTACAATATCGCCAATAGCATAAATACCTTCAATGTTTGTTTTATAGAAATCGTCAACTTTTATCTTGCCGTTTTCAAGCTTAATCCCCAATTCTTCAATTCCTATATTTTCGATATTCGGAACAACGCCAACTGCCGAAATTACAATATCAGCTTCAATTATTTCTTCACCTTTTTTGGTTTCAACAATAGCTTTTACTTTATCGCCTGCTGTATTAACGGACTTAACTGCTGAACCAACCATTACTTTAACACCTGATTTTTTGAACGAACGCCCCAATTGCTTTGCAACTTCTTCGTCTTCAAGTGGAATAATTGTTGGCAAAAACTCAATTAAGGTAACTTTTGTACCAATAGTTGAATATAAATATGCAAATTCACAACCTATTGCACCTGAACCGACAACAATCATACTTTCGGGTTGCTCTTTTAATGTTAATGCTTTACGATAAGCAATAACTTTTTTACCGTCTTGTGGCAGATTTGGCAATTCTTTAGATCTTGCACCTGTTGCCAAAATAATATGCTTTGCTGTTATTGTTTGTTTTTCGTCATTATTTTCTACCTCTACGGTGTTTTTATCTGTAAGTTTTCCAAAGCCTCTTATATGTTCAATTTTATTTTTTTTAAAAAGATACTGAATGCCTTTACTCATGCTCTCTGCTACTTGTCTGCTACGTTCAACCATTTTTGAAATATCTGCTTTTGCTTGTCCATTTATTTCAATTCCATAATCGGCTGCATGTTTTACATAATTGTAAATTTGGGCACTCTTCAGTAATGATTTTGTTGGTATACATCCCCAGTTTAGGCATATTCCTCCAAGTTCCGAACGCTCTACAACACCTACATTCATTCCAAGTTGCGATGCTCTAATTGCTGCAACATATCCACCTGGACCACTTCCTATAACTAATAAATCGTAGTTCATTTTTATAATTGAGATATTTAAAAAATTTATTTACTTGCTATCTTTTTAAAATCGCCACCCGTAGGATTTTGAAATGCACGTAATTCAAATTCGGGTAATATTGCAAATATATGATCAAAAATATCCGACTGAACTTTTTCGTAATCTGCCCAAGCTTGTATTTTACTAAATACATATATTTGTATTGGCAAACCTAATTCCGCTGGTTGTAATTGCCTGATAAGAAAAGTCATATCTGTATTTACATTTGGATTTCCTTTCAGATATTCTTCCAGATATACTCTAAAAGTACCAATATTAGTCATTCTTCTTCCGTTAACAGTAACTGAAGAATCAATATTATGTTTCTCATTATATTCATTCTGTTCTTTTTTCATATTACTCACATATTCTTTCAAGACTTCAATTTTTTCAAATTTTCCAATCATTTTTTCATCGCAAAATTTAATACTGCTAATATCAATAATAACAGAACGTTTTATTCGCCTGCCTCCAGATTCCTCCATTCCTCGCCAATTACTGAATGACTCAGATACTAATGAATAAGTAGGAATTGTAGCAATTGTTTTGTCCCAATTCTGAACTTTAACTGTATTAAGAGAAATATCAGTTACAACACCATCAGCACCTTTGCTTGGCATTGAAATCCAATCTCCCGGACGTAAAAGATCATTTGAAGCAATTTGTATTCCACCAACCAGACCAAGTATTGAGTCTTTAAATACCAACATAAGTATAGCGGCCATAGCGCCCAAACCTCCCAGAAAATAACCAGGTGATTTACCCATAAGTATAGAAATGATTAGTATGCCTGATATAAAATATACAAATATTTTAACTACTTGCAAATAGCTTTTTATAGATCTGTTTTTAGCAGCAGGTAGTCGATTATAAATTTCGCCAATAGCATTAAAAAATGATATTAATACCATCATTCCCGCAGCTATCATATAAATATATGTACCGGATTGTATTGTGTTAACCCATCCCGGGTTATTAGCCAAAGCAGGTTCTATTAAATAATAAATAACCATTGCCGGAGCAAAATGTGATATACGGTTAAATACTTTTTTCTCAAGTAAAATATCATCCCATTCTGTCTTGCTTTTTCTAATAAACATTGCCAGAATTGATAATATTATCTTTTTGGCAATAAAATTTGCAATAAAACACAATAGTACTATAACAACAAGAAAAACTGCAATCTTCATATAATTGGCATAGTTTTCTGCAATGCCTTGTTCAATTAACCATGTTTTAATAATTTTTCCCCAATTCTGAATTTCACCTTTTTCTAAACTGGAGTTAGTTACCAAATCTTGCAAGTAAAATGTAACTGCAAATACTTTTGAAATTAAATAGTTTATCATAACTTAGTAGTTTATATTTTTATGCAAATTTATCATTTATTTTTAATATTACTTTTTACTTTTGTCGTTTATCGCACTAAAAAAACCAATTATTAAAATCTTAAATATATAATATGAGTGTACTAATAGCTCCATCACTACTTTCTGCAAACTTTGCCAATTTACAAAAAGATATTGAAATAATAAATAACAGCGAGGCTGATTATTTTCATATAGATGTTATGGATGGAGTTTTTGTTCCAAATATTTCTTTCGGATTTCCTGTAATAAAACAAATAAATGCTTTAGCTAAAAAACCTCTGGATGTTCATTTAATGATTGTAAATCCTGATAATTATATTGAAGAATTTAAAAAATACGGAGCTAATATTTTAACAGTACATTACGAGGCTTGTAATCATTTGCACCGAACCATACAAAACATTAAAGAGAATGGAATGAAAGCAGGAGTTTCGCTAAATCCACATACTTCTGTGAATGTTCTTCAAGATGTAATAAATGACATTGATATTGTCTTAATAATGTCTGTTAATCCTGGATTTGGCGGACAAAAATTTATTGAAAACACATACAATAAAATTAAGCAATGTAAAGAGCTTATTGAAAAAAATAATGCCAAAACCCTTATTGAAGTTGATGGTGGCGTAAACAATTTAAATACAGGTAAATTAGTTGAAAGCGGAGCAGATATTCTGGTTGCCGGCAATTATATTTTTAAATCAGATGATATGCAAGAAACTATTGCTTTGCTAAAAAAACATTGATTCGTTTTTCGTTTGTCATTTGTTGCTTATTGTTTATTTAAAGAAAACACTCAATATTCAATATTCTCTAAACCACAAAAACTCTCCTTTAAATTTTAAGTCAAAAATCAATGCTTTCGCATTTAGTAGTTACTTTGTAAAAACTACCTTTTTTAAATAAGATATATTATCTAAGGTAATTTTAAGGTAATAAACTCCATTAGAAATATTATTTGCATAAAAAGATATAGAGTGCTTACCATTTGTTTGTTTTTCGTTAATTAATCTTTTAATTGTTTTTCCGTTTTCATCAAACATTAAAATATTTACAAAACTATAGTTATCGAGTTCGTATTCAATATTTAGCTTATCGGTAAAAGGGTTGGGGAAAACATTTACGGCAAATTGTTCATTGATATTAATAATACCTGAATTATCAGCTATATGTATTAATGTATCAACAATAAAATCGAGGTCTGTAATTGATAATTCTGTTGCTGTAATTTCCAAATTACTATAGGTTGTAAGCATAGGAAAACCCGGGATATCAACAAATATTTTAAATAATAAGCCTTCCGGTATTCCATCAACAATATAATCACCCAAGGAATCAGTTTCAGTATTGAGTACCGGTTCATCATTTGGTTCTTGTTCTATATATACTTCAGCACCTGGCACAGGTTCGCCTGCTGATTTATTGTTACCGTCATCATATGAAATATTTCCGGAAAAAATACCATTACCGGTTCCAATATCAATTGGGAAAAATGCCATATTTAAAATTATATTTTGCCAATCGCATTCAAATAAGCTTACAATAGAAGCTTCTTCCCAATTGTAAGTTGTGATTGTATCATTTGTATAATATGAATTAATCATATCAAGATGTGCTGTCCCGGGTTTTACAACAGCTTTTATATAATAATTACCCGGCTCTATATTTTCAAACATAAAAGTTGTTTGCATAAAAGTATCAATTACAGCAAATAGAGAATCGGAACCATTTGCAACAGGGTAAGTAGGAGAATATATCTCCAAAGCAATGTCATGATAATCTAACATGCTTCCTTCATAATTTACATAAACCTGCAAACTTGCTTTTACATCCAATTTTGCAACACCCATACTTGTAGCAAACCAAATATTACCGTCAAGGTCAATTTCAATATCATAAACAAGGTCGCTGGGAAGTCCGTTAGAAGTATTATATGTTGTCCATGTTGTTCCATCATATTTATGTGCGCCGAGATATGTTCCAAACCAAATATTTTCGTTCATATCAACTTCTACACAATTAATATAATCAGATAAAGGGCTATTATTATAATCAAATATTTCAGCATTAGTACCATCAAATTTTATAACATTATTCATAGATGTCAAAATCCATATATTGCCATCCATATCAGCCTCAATTTTGTTAATATATATTAAGGGAATTGTATCTGCAAACTTATAGGTTATCCAATTTGTACCGGTAAATTTTGTAATTCCTGTATCGGGATATTCTCCTGAAGCAAACCATACATTATCATAAGCATCAATTGTAATATCAATAATATTGTTGCTAACCAAGCCACTATCTTGTGTAAATGTATACCAGATATTATTACCGTCAAAATAAGTAACTCCATCTGATTTTGCAGCCGGATCTGCACTAAACCAAATGCCTCCATAGTTATCGGGCTCAACATCAACAATTTCATCTCCCAAAAGAGAGCTGTTTAGCGAATTATAAACAGTCCATGCTGTATCAAACCTATATACACCATTATATGTTCCTGCCCAAATATTACCATTATTATCTACTTCAAGCATAGGGATAGAGGATTCATATAAACCTGTAGAAGCATTATGTAATTGCCAATTTAAAAACCCATCATATACAGCAATACCAGTATCTGTAGCCATCCATAAATTACCATCATGGTCAACTTCAATATCATTTACATAATTGTTGGGCAAACCACTATTACCCATATCATATAATGTCCAATCACACTGACTTTTCAAATTTGCAGAAAACAAAAAAGTAATTGTTAATGGCAATATAATTTTTAAATATAATTTCATAATTATAACGTTTTTATACATCCTGTTTTAATATAGACTACAAAAACAGCAAAAAGGTTGTATCCGGTGAATAAAATAATTATTTATTTTTACGTGATTTTTTTATAAAATGTTATATAAATAACATGAGGGTATAAAAAAACCCCGAAATCGGGGTTTAAATTTATTTTTTATTTTTATCCATATGCTTTTGATACCTGTTACGGAATTTGTCAACACGCCCTGCAGTATCTACAAATTTCATTTTACCTGTATAAAACGGGTGACTTGTATTTGAGATCTCTAATTTAAAAAGTGGGTATTCTGCACCTTCAATTTTTATTGTATCTTTTGTATTTACAGTTGACTTTGTTATAAAAGTATACTCATTTGACATGTCTTTAAAAGCTACAAGTCTATATTTATCCGAATGTATTCCTTTTTTCATTATTCAATTCTTTAATAAATTTATTCTAACGGGCTGCAAAATTATATACTTTTAAGCAAAATACAAAATTATTTTTCCAATCTTAAACATTTTATTTTATGTTCTTTTCATTTTATCGCTCGTCTCATTTGTAAACCTCTTAAACTCAGCATTTCTGTCAAACAGGTATCTGTATGTGGCATGTTTTTTCACAATAGGAATTCCTAAAGTTGAATATATTTTATTTACAGAAACATTATAATCTCCCACCCATGACATTTCCAACTCCTTATAGCCATTCTCTATTAATGCATCAATCATTTTCATAAACAATGCTCCAATAATATATGTTCTTTGTTGGCTGGGAACTACGCCTGTCATAAGTAATCGTGCTCTATTAATCTTCTTTTTATTTGCAACAAACTTAATTTTACCAATTAAATTAAGCTTTCCATTTAATTTTTTAAGCACTTGATTTACATCCGGCAATAACATAACCATTGAAACCGGTTTTCCTTCAAAATATGCATAAAGAATAATTTTTTCATCAATAATTGGTTTAGCCTCATCAAATATTTTCTTAATATCATTATAATCCATTGGGGTATAATCTTCATGAAAATCTGCCCACACTTCATTAAAAATATAAGTCAATTCTTCTATATATTTTTTGCTATTTTCAAATGTAAAATGTTCAAATGAGTAACCTTCTTTTGTTCCAACATGTCTTGAAAATTTTTCCTGTCTTTCGGGAAAAGGTTCTGTTAAATCTTTATGAAATGTGTGTTGTTTAAAATATTCTTGAAATCCATAATCTTCAAAAAGTTCTTTATAATATGGAAAATGGTATTGCATTCCATATCCCTGATGCATAAATCCTTCTATTAACAAGCCCCAATTTGTAATATTCTCTCCGAAGTTTATCGGACCATCCATTGCTTCTAGACCTTTATCTTTCAGCCATTCTTGGGCTGTATCAAAAAGAAGAGAAGATGCTTTTTTATCATTAATACACTCAAAAAAACCTATTCCACCTGTTGGTTGTTTATTATTAACATTCATTTTGTTTTTATCATAAAACGCAGAAATTCTTCCTATTAATTCATTGCTATCGTTTTTCAATATCCATCTTTTTGCTTCACCTGTTTTAAAACAACTATTATTTTCAGGATCAAAAATCCCTTCAATTTCTACATCTAAGGGGCATGTCCAATTTTTGTCATTTTTATAAAGTAATTTCGGAACTTTTAAAAATTCTGTAATTGTACTTTTTTCTTTTACTTCTATAATATTCATAATGTTTACAATTTAAACCAATCATCTATTTCAATATCGATATCAGATTTATAACTTATATGCTGAAATTCATTTGTTGATTGACAATATTTATAATCTTTTTCCCATGTTTTATAACTTTTCATAATTTCACTAATTGCGTTAATTATGTTATCAATATCACCATCTGTCATTGTAGGATGTAAGGATAAACGAACCCATCCCGGTTTCTCTGACAAATTGCCGGAACTAATCTGATCTGTTATATTTTTGGAATATTCTCTATCTATATTTAACAAAAAATGCCCATAAGTACCAGCACATACACATCCGCCCCTAACCTGAATACCAAATCTATCGCTTAATAACTTTACAAATAAATTATAATGAATATCATCAGCATAAAATGATACAACCCCAATTCTATCTTCAATATTTTGAGCAAAAATATTAATCCCTTTGATGTTTTTTAATCCAAGAAACAATTTTTCAATTAATTCCTTTTCTCTTGCAAGTATTTTTTCAACACCCATAGAATTTTTTAACTCTATTACCAAGGCAATACGTATTGCTTGTAAAAATCCTGGTGTTCCTCCGTCCTCACGTACTTCAATATCATCAAAATATTTGTGTTCACCCCAAGGATTTGTCCAGTCAACAGTACCTCCACCGGGATGATCGGGAACGGATTGCTTATACATTGATTTATCAAAAATTAAAACACCGGAAGAACCAGGACCTCCCAAAAATTTATGTGGAGAAAACATTATTGCGTCTAACTTTTCCATTGGATCTTCAGGGTGCATATCTATGTCAACATAGGGAGCAGAAGCTGCAAAATCAATAAAACACAAACCGCCATATTCATGCATCAATCTTGCAAGTTTATAATATTGTGTTTGAATACCCGTAACATTTGAACATGCTGTAAATGAACCTATTTTAAATTCTCTGTTTTTGTATTTTTCAAGTTTCTTTTTTAAATCATTTAGATCTACGAACAATTCATCGTCAGGTTGTATTATCTCAACATCAACATTTGTCTCATACCACGATGTATGATTTGAATGATGTTCCATGTGAGTTATAAAAACAACAGGGCGTTCTCTTTTCTGAATACATCCAGTTTTATATAACTCACCACAAGTCTTTAACCCAAGTATTCTTTGAAATTTATTTATTACAGTTGTCAGTCCAAAGCCGGCTGTAATAATTACATCATCAGTTCCTGCATTTACATGTTTCTTGATTAGTTGATGAGCCAATTTATATGCTTTGGTCATTCTTGTTCCCGTTTCACTTGCTTCTGTATGAGTATTTGCTACATAAGGTCCAAATTCGTTTTTAATTTTGTCCTCAATTGGGGCATATAACCTCCCTCCTGCAATCCAATCTGCATAAATAATTCTTTGCTTTCCATAAGGAGAATTATAAGTAGCATTATGTCCAACTATATTTTTTCTGAACGGCTCGAAATATGCCTCAAGTTCTCTTTTTTTCATTATTTACAATAGGCTTATGAAATAGATTTTATTTAAACTTTCAAAAATACATTATTTTATTATTTATTCTGTATGTTAAGAAACAAAAATATCAAACTCTATTACCAAATATATCAAAACTGTTATTAGGGAATAAAAAATATGCCATGGAATGGGAATGTATTCTGAAGGTTTTATTTTTAAATATTGATAATTAAAAATTATCAATATTAATTTTTCAACAAAAAACGCTATTACAGATGCAATTGCTACCCCTATAATACCAAAATATTCAATTAGAATCAAACTTAATACAATATTAATAATTAGCTCAATAACAGTTGCGAACAAAATAAATTTAGTCTTTTTTAATCCTATTAAAATTGTCTGAGGAAATACCAACCTACTAACAATTAAAAGCAAATAGGCGTTAAAAACACCTGCGCTTTCAGAAAAATTACTATTAAAAATAATTGGATAAAAATAATTGCTTGTTAATATCAGCAATATTGTAATTGGGAATAAAAAGTGCATTAATCGCTTAGACTTATCCCTAATCGATGATAATGTATGCCTTAGATTGTTGGTTTTTGAAAATACCGGCAACATTGCATTACTAAATGCATTTGCCAAAAGAACAACTATTGGTAATTCTCTGGCTCCGTATCTGAAAACAGCAAACATACTTTCATCATATCTGTTTGAAATAATAATTCCATCAATATATTGTGCCGATCCGCTTAAAAACACACTAATAACCAAAGGAAATCCAATATTAATATGTTCTTTTATATATGTAAAAGAAAATTTAAAACTTGAGTATTTAAGTATTAAAACAAATAACCAAATAAATCTTACTATTGAAATACCTATTAATCCTAATAAACAAACCTCTATTCCATAACCTAACAAAGGAGGAAATCCAACTATTAAAAATTGAACGAAAAAAGTTAAGCCTCCATATATTATTATATTTTTCGGCTTATTCTTTACCAAGTATATATATTCAATTAAAAATCCCATATTACTCAATAATATATACCATAACAAATAATTTACATACGGGATATTTTCGTTTTGTACAAATACTTTTGCAATGTAATTTTTGAAAAATAAGACAAACAAAAAGGCACAAATGCTGAAAAACAGGAATATTAAAGAAGTATTGAATATCTCCGGAGATTTTTTAGTGTTATTTCCTTTAAATGCATTATTGTTGTTAAATAGCGAGATAAAAGATTGCAGAAAACCTGAAACCCAGAAAAAACTCACACCACCTGCAATAAATACTAAAGTTTCATAGATGCCAATATCTTTTGGCGACAAATTACTTTTTGCAAATAAAATTCCTATTAGAAATAATGTCCCAAATCTAAGTAATTGAAAAAATTGCAGCCCTGAAATATTATTTATATGTTTATTAATGACACTCATACATCAGTGTATACTCATACTTTAGGCAAATATTCAATTATTTTTTTATCATTTACAATTTTTATTAAAAATAAAAACCTGGATTAAATCAAATTAAAAACTGACAAACAACATATGAAATTTAATAACAAGAATACATTAAAAAACATATATTTGTGGTCAATAATATTTATTATTTTAAATATGTCAAAAATAATTAAATTAAGGAAAGGTCTTGATATCAAGTTAAAAGGCGAAGCTGAAAAAATATTTGGCACAACCATTTTTCCTAAGAAGATTGCGATTAAACCTACCGATTTTCACGGTATTACACCAAAACTTACGGTAAAAGTTGAAGATGAAGTAAAAGCAGGAACAAGATTGTTTTTTGATAAAAATAATCCTGAAATTGCATTTACATCTCCGGTAAGTGGTAAAATATCGACCATTAACAGAGGTGAAAGAAGAAAGTTGCTGGAAATTGTTGTTAATGCTAATGAAAAAAAGGAATATGAAAACTTCACGAAAGAAGACCCTGATAAACTTTCAAAAGAAGATATTTCTGAAAATATTGCAAAAAGCGGAATCTGGCCTTTTATAAAACAAAGACCATATAATATAATCGCAAACCCGCAAGATGAACCTAAAGCAATATTCATATCTGGATTTAGCAGTGCTCCATTAGCTCCGGATTCTTCGTTTTTATTTGAAGGTGAAGAAAAAAACTTCCAAACCGGAATTGATGCTCTTTCAAAATTAACTAATGGCAAGATCCACATTACTGTTAATGGAAAAGAAGAAGTTCCATCAATTTTTGCAAACACTAAAGGAGTTCAATTAAATAAAATTTCAGGACCTCATCCTGCAGGAAATGTTGGTGTGCAAATTCACCATATTGACCCAATGAATAAAGATGAAATTGCATGGACAATAGACCCTTATGGAGTAATATTAATTGGAAGATTATTTGAAAAAGGAATTTTTGATGCTTCACGTATTATAGCCTTTACCGGTTCAGAAGTTATTGAGCCGAAGTATTACAAAACAGTTTTAGGAGCTAATCTTTTTTCAATATCTGAAAATAATGTTGGCAGTGAAAATATAAGGTATATTAGTGGGGATGTTCTTACCGGAACAACCATTGAAAAGGATGGCTACTTATCATTTTATGGTAACCAAATTACAGTTATTCCTGAAGGAGATCATTATGAATTTTTAGGTTGGGCATTGCCAGGACTTAAAAAACTTAGTGTATCCAGAACTTTCATTTCATGGTTAAGACCAAATAAAAAATACAAATTACATACTAATCTTTTCGGAGGAAAAAGAGCATTTGTATTTACAGGTCAATATGAGAAAGTTTTCCCAATGGATATCTTACCTGTAAATTTATTAAAAGCAATTATAGTAGAAGATATTGACAACATGGAAGATCTTGGAATTTACGAAGTTGCTCCAGAAGATTTTGCATTATGCGAATTTGTATGTACATCAAAAATAAATTCACAATCAATAGTTCAGAAAGGTATTGATTTAATGATTAAAGAATTAGGTTAAAATCATATAATAAAAATAATATATGAAATTTATTAGAAAACAAATAGACAAAATAAAACCAAATTTTGAAAAAGGCGGGAAACTATATATGTTTCATTCTGCCTTTGATTCTGTTGAAACTCTCTTTTTTATACCAAAAAAAGTTACATCAATAGGTTCTCATATTAGAGATAGTATTGATATGAAGAGAGCAATGATAGTAGTTTGGATAGCGTTGATGCCAGCTTTATTGTTTGGAATGTGGAACACAGGTTTGCAACATTATATATCAATAGGTGAAGCAACAGATTTTTGGCAAAATTTCTGGTATGGATTTTTAAAAGTTTTACCAATCATTGTTATCTCTTATGGAGTTGGCTTAGGTATAGAAATAATATTTGCACAAATCCGACATCATGATGTAAGTGAAGGATTCTTTGTTTCAGGATTATTAATTCCATTAATATTACCTGTTGATTGTCCTTTATGGATGGTTGCAGTAGCTACTGCTTTTGCAGTTATTATTGGTAAAGAAGTTTTTGGTGGTTCAGGAATGAATATTTTAAATCCCGCACTTATTGCTCGTGCATTTCTATTCTTTGCTTATCCTTCATGGATGTCGGGCGATAAAGTTTGGATTGCAGGTTTACATGATGGTGGTTCTTCAATAGTTGATGGATTTTCAGGTGCAACACCTCTAGCTGATGCTGCCGCCGGTAATATGAGTAACTTACCTTCTATTACTGAAATGATTATAGGTAATATTCCTGGGGCAATTGGAGAAACATCTGTAATAGCAATAATGATTGGTGCTGCAATCCTTTTGTTTACAGGTATTGCAAGTTTCAGAATTATGTTCTCTGTTTTTGTTGGTGGTTTTGCTATGGGATATTTACTAAACTTAGTTTCTCCCGATGGTCACGCATATATGAATATGCCGGCATATTATCATTTACTACTTGGAGGATTTGCATTTGGTGCAGTATTTATGGCAACAGATCCTGTTACAGCAGCTCAAACAGCAAAAGGAAAAATAATATATGGGTTTCTTATAGGTGTTTTTGCAGTTGTTATTAGAGTATTTAATCCGGGATATCCTGAAGGAATGATGCTTGCAATTCTATTTATGAATGTATTTGCACCTTTAATTGACCATTATGTTGTTCAAGGTAATGTAAAACGTAGATTAAAAAGATTAAAAGTTTCTAAATCGAGTTAGTTAACACTTAATATAAATTGATATGAAAAATTTCAGTAATACATATATTTTTCTTTATGCAGCAGGATTAGTAATAATTGTCGCAGCTATGTTGTCTTTTACTGCTATTCAATTAAGGCCCGCTCAAAAGAAAAACATTGAAAATAAAAAAATGCAGGATATTCTTTCTTCTGTAAATATTGAAAGTACTTCGCAAACAGTTGATGAACTTTACAAAAAAAATATTTCATCTTCTTATATAATAAATTCAAAAGGAGAAAAAATAGAAGGAGATGCATTTAAAGTTAATTTGAAAAAAGAGAAATCAAAACCTATTGAAAAAAGGGAACTTCCTGTTTATGAGTGTACACTTGATGATGGCAGTAGTGCGTATATTATTCCTGTAAGAGGGAAGGGATTAGGTGGACCAATTTGGGGATTTATTTCATTTAAAGAAGATATGAATACTGTAATTGGAACAACTTTCGATCATGATGCAGAAACACCAGGCTTGGGTGCTAAAATTACTCTTAAAGAATTTCAAATGTCTTTTAAAGATAAACAAATTTTTGATGAATCAGGAGATTTTGTATCAATATCATTATTAAAAGGAAATAAAGCAGCTGGCAATCTACATGCTGTTGATGCAATTTCAGGAGGAACTATAACCAGTAAAGGTGTTGATGCAATGTTTAAAGAATGTCTTAAAATATATGAACCTTTTTTAAAGAAAAATAAATAATATTATACTATGAATAATAATAGAGAACCTTTATTTTCAGCAAAAAATATGAAACTGCTTAAGCAGCCACTCAATTTCAGTAATCCTGTAACAGTATTAATTCTTGGTATTTGTCCTGCACTGGGTGTTACAGTTGAATTAAAACCTGCAATTGTTATGTCAATTTCTGTAATGGTTGTACTTTCGGTTGCAAATGCTATTATTTCATCATTACGCAATACTATTCCTCCAAGAATAAGAATTATTGTACAACTTGTAGTAGTTGCAGCATTAGTAATCCTTGTTGATCAATTTTTAAAGGCTTATGTTTTTGACGTAAGCAAACAACTTTCTGTTTTTGTTGGTCTTATTATTACCAATTGTATTATAATGGGAAGACTTGAAGCATTTGCTTTAGGAAATAAGCCATGGGCAGCATTTTTAGATGGAATTGGGAACGCAGCAGGTTTTGGTTTAATACTCGTTTTATTATCATTTTTCAGAGAACTATTTGGTTCAGGTACAGTTATGGGCTACCCTCTCCTTGACAAAATTGGCATGTATAACATTGGCTACGAAAACAACGGACTTATGATATTGCCTCCAATGGCATTAATAACACTCGGTATTTTTGTTTGGATTCATAGAAGTAGGAATAAAGAATTGATTGAAAAATAATAATAGAAAATTTGAATTAAGAAATATAATAACATGGAAAATTTAATAAACATATTTGTAAAAGCAGTTTTTGTTGATAATATGGTATTTGCATTTTTTTTAGGAATGTGTTCATTTCTTGCAGTATCAAAAACAGTAAAGACAGCCACAGGATTAGGAATTGCAGTATCTTTTGTATTGCTTATTACTGTCCCTGTTGATTATTTAATGTATAAATATATACTTAAAGATGGTGCTTTAGAATGGTTAAGTCCAAGCTTAGCTGAAGTTGACCTTAGCTTTTTAAGTTTTATAATGTTTATAGCTGTTATTGCCTCAATAGTTCAACTTGTTGAAATGATTATTGAAAAATTTGCACCTACTTTATATGCACAACTTGGTATATTTTTACCGCTTATTGCTGTAAACTGTGCAATTCTTGGTGGTTCTTTATTTATGCAACAAAGAGAATATAACACAATTGGCGAAGCAACTGTATTTGGATTAGGCTCAGGTATAGGATGGTTTTTGGCAATTATTGCTCTCGCTGCTATTCGTGAAAGAATACGTTACTCTAATGTCCCTCCGGCATTAAGAGGATTAGGAATAACATTTATTATTGTCGGGCTGATGGGATTTGCCTTTATGTCCTTTATGGGAATTAAATTATAATATTTGATTAATTAATAAATTGAAATAAATATAAAGATATGCTTTTAAATGTAGGAATAGGAACAATAGTTTTAATTAGTATAGCTGTTTTTCTTTTAACAATTTTACTTTTAGTTCTACTATTATTATTTGCAAGGGCAAGACTAGTGTCTTCAGGTCCGGTAAAACTAACAATTAATGACAAAGAACTTGAAGTACAATCGGGTTCTACTTTACTTAATACATTAAGCAGTAACAAAATATTTTTACCTGCTGCTTGTGGTGGTGGCGGAACATGTGGTATGTGCCGATGTCAAGTTGAAGAAGGCGGAGGATCAATTTTACCTACAGAAACAGGTTTCTTTTCTAAAAAAGAACAGATGAGTAACTGGAGACTTGGATGTCAGGTTAAGGTAAAAGAGGATATGAAAATTAAGCTTGCACCCGAGATACTTGATATTAAAAAATGGGAATGCGAAGTTATTTCTAATAGAAATGTATCAACATTTATTAAAGAATTTGTTGTTAAACTTCCCGAAGGAGAACATCTTAATTTTAAATCAGGTGGTTATGTACAAATTGACGTTCCAAAATGCGTAGTTAATTATAAGGATTTTGAAATTGAAGAAGAATATAGAGATGAATGGGATCAACTTAACATGTGGGGTTTAACAATGAAAAATCCTGAACCAACTTATAGAGCATATTCTATGGCTTGTTATCCTGCTGAAGGAGATATAATTAAACTCAATATTAGAATTGCAACTCCACCATGGGATAGAAAAAAGAAAGATTTTATGAAAGTTAACCCTGGTATTTGTTCATCTTATATTTTTGCACAAAAACCAGGAGATAAAGTTACTATTTCCGGTCCTTATGGAGAATTTTTTATTAGAGAATCCGATAGAGAAATGATGTATATTGGTGGTGGTGCAGGTATGGCTCCAATGCGTTCTCACTTATTTCATCTTTTTAAAACAGTTAAAACAGGTAGAAAAGTTTCTTTTTGGTATGGAGCACGTACAAAAAAAGAAATTTTTTATGAGGAAGAATTTAGAGCAATAGAAAAAGATTTTCCAAACTTTAAATTTAATATAGCTTTATCGGAACCGAAAAAAGAGGATAACTGGACAGGTTTAACAGGTTTTATTCATCAGGTAATTATTGACGAATACCTTAGCAAACATGAGGAACCTGAGGAAATTGAGTATTACCTTTGTGGTCCACCTCTAATGAATCAGGCAATTGTTAAAATGATATATGATTTTGGTATTCCTGACGAAATGCTTGAATATGATGATTTTGGATAATCGTTAATTATTTATCGTTTGATGACCACTAAATCCCATAGAGGGAATTTTTTACTTTTGATTTTTGGCTTTTAACTTAATTATTCTAATTTTAAGCTGTGAATATTTACAAAAACATATTATTATTACTTGTCTTATTGTTTATCACAATTGGTTTTACACAAGCGCAAATAAACGACTTTGAACTGTGGACAGGTGTTAAACTTAGCAAAAAAATTAACGACAAACTCAGACTTAGTTTTGAAGAAGAATTTCGTTTTAACGAAAATGCTACATCAATAAAAAAATTCCACTCTGATATTGGTTGCTCATATAAATTACACCCTAAAATAAAACTTGGAATTTATTACAGGTTTATTCAAAAACAAAAGATAAGTAGCGATTACAGTTCAAGACACAGATATTATATAGATCTGGTTATTGCTGAGAATATTCAAAGACTTAAAATTAGTATTAGAAACCGTTTTCAAACAAAATATACCGATTTATATAGCGACGATATGGGAATGGTGCCAAATAATTATTTAAGAGAAAAACTCTCTTTTGAATATAATATCAGAAAAAATCCTATTACTCCATATATATCGGGCGAAATTTATTATCAGTTAAATGGTGTTAACAGCCATCAATTTAACAAATACCGTTTAACATCCGGAGTAAAACGTAAGATTAATAATAACAGCAGTATTGGATTATATTATCGCCAGCAAAACCAATTTAATGTAGAAGATCCTGCATATTCATATATTTTGGGAATTTCTTATTCTTATAAGTTGTAATTCCGATCTGGAATTCAATATAGTCTAATTTAAGGGGACTTCTAAAAATTAAATACTTGTATATCAGTTAAGAATTTGTATTTTAGATGGAATTTTTGATAAAAAAATATGATGTATAAAAAACAAGGAAATAAAGGGTTATTTGACGAAGAATTTACGA
>Ga0208648_1000177_pt1 | contig 68612 bp, 70 predicted proteins | sample AntAceMetag02UKL_FD_184772 | JGI IMG/M metagenome (GOLD analysis project Ga0208648, IMG submission 184772) | Saline lake microbial communities from Ace Lake, Antarctica - Antarctic Ace Lake Metagenome 02UKL (SPAdes) (version 2) | ecosystem: Environmental > Aquatic > Non-marine Saline and...
TGAACCCATTGCGCCCCGCCATCATCGCGCTTCACCAGCCAAAGCCCGGCTCCATCGCAATATTTACCGACGGGGGCAGTTTTCACGAATTGAGAAGAAAGCCTGTTCGTTGCCCGCATTTTCCATCCCCCTAAATATCCACCCTAAGTTAGTGGATGGAGACGGGCAGGGCAAGACAAGTTCGGACAGTTGCACCCATGTTTTTAGGGGGATACACGCAAGGATGGATAAATAAAAACATTGTAAAACAATAGGTTGGTGCCTCTTCTGGCACCAAATGGCTTTTAGCCAGGTGCGGGATTTCCATAAATGAATTTGATGATTACCAGAGTGGCTGGCGCAATTGTCTTGCGGCAAGACGTGCGAATTTGCATGAATCCACTTTGTTGAGGGTTGCACTGGCGCATGATCGTGTCGGCCTTTTGCGTCAGACATCGATCGGGAAAAACCTGGTGCAGATTGGTTCAGGCGCAAAAAGGGATTTGGCAGGGCGTCGCCGCAATCCGATGGAGAGAAACACCCTGCCTCCCATGCTGAAGATCGCGTAAATCTTTGTACGGCTAATTCCCGTACGCTTGACACGTACGTCTGTTTTCCTTACATAGTGTGCAAGGAAAATCGTCATGCTGTCGGATAAGATCGCATGTGAAGCTGAAAGGAGACGAGAATGTTGGCGTTTGAAGACACCACGGTGGCGGTTGATGAGCCCAAGAGCGCTCGCCTGGAAGCACGGACACAACCCTCTGTGAAAGACACAATCAACCGGGCAGCCACGCTCAATGGTGTCGATGTCAGCTCTTTTGTCGTCAGTGCGGCCTACAATGCCGCGCAATCGACGATCGAAGCACACAAGGTCACGGTGATTGAAAGTGAGGCGGACAGGAAGGCGTTTTTTGACGCTTTGGACAATCCGCCCAAACCGACTGATCGTTTGGTCGATGCCTTTGCATTGCGCAAGAAACTGATTGCGAATGCCGAGTAAAACGGACGATCAGACACCCTTCAAAATTCAGCCGTTCGATCCAAAGGCCCATGATCGAACGGCTTTTTCCTGTGGCGTTCCGCAAATCGACAATTACCTGAAGTTGACCGCGAAAAAGGGCAGCAAAGCCGACATTGTGCGCGTCTGGGTGGTCGTGGACGCCGGCAACAACATTGTCGGCTTCTACGGCATCAACATGCATGCCATTGATGTGAAGGACATGCCGCCGGCCTATCATGCAAAGGCCGGCAAGCACGGTTTTCTCCCTGCCGCGTTCATTGCAATGATCGGGGTCGATCAGACCCGGCAGGCGAAGGGGATCGGCAGCGCACTGGTTGCAGACGCTGTGTGCCGCATCGCCCGCGTGTCTGAAGAGATCGGCACATGCGTCATCATCCTGGACGTATTCGATGATCGCGACGCTGACGCTGTCGCACGACGCAAGACCTACTATCAGACATTCGGGTTTTTGCCACTACCCGATCAACCGCTCCGTCTTTTCATGCCGGTTCGCACAGCGCGAAAACTGACGGGCTGGTGATGGAAGAAGAGGAAGCATTTCAAGATCACTCCATCGCCGACTGCTAACCGCTTTTCCGTGCGCGCAGGGACAGTGCACCGGACGAAACGGCAAGCGCAATTCAAGCCCTCGAACTCTTTAAGGGCAAATGGCAACCGGGTCTTCAAATCAACGATCTGACCGTCATTGACCCGTTCATCATGGGTGGGCGTATCACACGCTTCAAGAGTGGATTCGGACCGGGTGAACACCCGACCTCAGATGGGGATATTTGCCGCTCATGCGCGTCGGCGAACATGGAGGGCCGGGCAAAGGAAATCATCAAATGGACTGAGATGGGCGGACTGGCGACGAAGGCAGCAGCCCTCGAAGAGGACCGGGGATTTCTTCACGCAAGCCGCGAGCGAAGCAATTGCGCGATATTGCGGCAGAAAAATAGGGAGTGTCATGAACTCTGTGTATCTGGTCTGGCCCATGCGGGTTTCAGATACGGTTACGCATTGATGCGCTCCTCAAACATAATGGCGAATTGATTTCTGGCTGCATACCACTCCCGAACATTCCGTCCGCCTTTCTGGAAGTTGCGGATTGCCAGGTAGATCAGCTTGGTTGCTGCCTCCTCGGTCGGGAACGAGCCCCGGGTCTTGATTGATTTGCGGATCAACCGATTCAGACTTTCTATGGCATTCGTCGTATATATGATTTTGCGGATCGCCGGATCAAACGCAAAAACGGTATCACCTCCTGCCATGCCCGCCGCCAGGCTGGGGCGACGGAGGCGTATTTGCCGGCCCATTTTTCCTCGAATGCATCCAGTTCAGCAGCGGCCTGATCGGGAGCGTTATTATTGCGGATCCTGTGGCGCAAAGGTGGCGCACGGACCCCAAATGGCAGAAGGCCCACCAAGGTCCATTCCGCGCAAATATCCAAATTTTTGCAGGAATATTGGTTGCGGGGGCATGCAACTGCTTTGGTTGACTCTGCGCATCTTGAACTTTCTCGTCATTTCGCCACGCATTGCTCATCAGTCCGCCGCTCAAAATATCTCGTCATAGATGTCTTCGATGCGGCGGGCTTCTTCGTCGGTCAGTGCAGCAAGTTCTTTCTCCCGTGCACGATCGGAGAACTTGCCATTATTCTGAACTAGGAAGCGGAATAGCAGGTCAGACAAGCGATCCGGCATATCGACCAGCAAAGCGAGTCTGCTGCGGAACGCATCATAGCATCGCAGGAATTCTGCTTCCTCGGGTAGGTCGTTCTCGATGGTCTTCTGGACGCACTCGAACAGAAATTCAGTCTGCGGTGTGGCGTCGAAATACCGATAGAAATCGCCGGTTTCGTTCAAGACGCGGACATTGCCATTGTCGGTGACCTGCCACTCGATGAAGGGCAACAACCGCGCCGAATAGTCCTCAAGAACGCAGCGATAATCATCAATGCGCTCGAAGATGGCGGCAGAGACAGGAAACACCACGCCGGTCGGGTTGAACCCGCGTTCGGTCAAAACGTGGTGGATCAGGTAGCGGTGCAGCCTGCCGTTACCGTCTTCGAACGGATGGATATAGACAAAGCCGAAGGCGAGCACCGATGCTGCCAGAACCGGATCGAGCTGCTGCGCGATCTGCCGATCGAACGCAATCAGTCCGTCAAGCAGCCCGTCCAGGTCTTCATGGCGGGCGCTGATATGATCCGGGATTGGCATGCGGGTGTCACGGTCATGCTCCCCGACAAAGCCGCCTTCGGTGCGCAGCCCGAGATGCACGAAACGGGCATCGCCGATGACGATGCGCTGCAATCGGAGCAACTCATCGAGATCGATCGGCTGCCTGCCGGCTTCGCCGATGGCACGCCCCCATCGCTGGATACGATCCTGCGGCGGGCGCTCGCCCTCGATGGCAAAACTGGACTTCGAGTCCTTGAGCAGCAAAAAAGCCGCCATTCGGGCGAGCAGATCGCGCGGCACGGCTGCGACCACTTCCTGCGCCCGCGCCTGCAAATCCAATGCAATGAAGCGCTCCAGCGCTTCGGTACGAAACAGCAGCGGGCAGAAGTCCGGTGTCCCCGGAAGATTGTTCTTCACGCGGTGACGCGATGATGTCTCGCCACTGCCGGCATATTGCTGTTCGCGATTGACGATTTCAACATATGCACCGCGCTCGGCATCGGGAAGATCGAGCTGCTGTCCAGTGAGCCACTCATAAAGAAACCAGACGCGACGGGCATAGCTTCCGGTCGGGGTCGCCTTGACGATATCCTCGATCGGCTTCGCACCGGTTGTCAGGAACAGGCGCTTCAGGACAGCAAGGTCGAGTCCCTCGTACTTGAGCGCAAATGTGAGATGATCGTCGAGCGTGGCCTCCGGCGCATAGCGCGGTGTGTAGATACGCCAGCCGCCTTCGTCGGTGATCCTGTGATGTTCTCCGGTGGCGATTAGCGTGCGCGGCAGGGGCACCTGCAGAGCGTAGGCATCGATAAGCGCAGCATATCCCGCCGGCGTTCCCCTTTCCGGGAGCCGCTGCTCGTGAAAAACCGTAACCGGCCCTGAAAAACGATTCTGAGCGCTCATATCGATGACAAACTCGTTCCCACGGCATCGAGGCAAGCCCTAGCTCAGCATCTCCGTGAAAAACGATTCCTTTTCATGAAAAATTATAACACAGAGCATATTTCATGAAAAACAATACTTATAGGGTGTAATTCGTGAAAACCAAGATATCCCGCAGCTACTCAGTACACGCCGTATTTCCCGCAGAAACGCCAAAAACCCGCAGTTAGACTGACTTAGCGAGCATACCGTATAATGAAACAATGCGTATTTGGACGATCCAGACCGCCGGGCCTGGACCTATCTCAACGAGCATAGTTGCCTACAGACTACCCGCCAACACCAGTCCGCTGACTGGCCGGAGGCCTATGAATAGATGCGCCACCATCTGACCAACCGCGTCGGTCAGCCCCACACCCTGAAGCAGCGCCTCTATGGGGTTAGTGTCACTGGGATGGTGAAGCGCGAAAACGTCCCGATTTGCGCGCCGTTCGCCATAACTGGAAACCGCCGGGCGAATATGTCCTTCTGGAATGCGAGCTGCCTGATGCCGCCGTGATGCTCTCGGATTTCGATGCCTGGCACATCATCCTGAACAACCAATATGTCAGCATCTCCGATGAAGACGAAGCGGCCTACTTGATGGAGGCGATAACAGTGTTGTGCATTCCCCAGCCCTGGACCGTAACTTCGTAGCCGGCACCGGCAAGGATTGGACCTGTCGCGGTTTTATTCCGCTCCTTTGATAGCAATAATTGCAGCAAAGGAGATGAATTATGGGGCGAACACGGACGGATGAATTTCGGAAAGACGCAGTTCGCATTGCGCTGACCAGCGGGCTAACCGAAGGGCAGGCGGGGCTCATCAGATGGGTCATAATCATCGATCTCTGGTATCAGGGTTACTTGAAATTCGCTGGACGCTTTTCGAAGTAAGCCTGCACCGCCTCGGTCTGATTTTCGGTCCCCACCAGTGCCTGTTGCTCGGTTCCTTCGGCCAGAAACAAAGGTTGATAACGCGCGTCATTACCCAGTGTTGCCACGCGTTTCAAGGCACGGATGGCATCGGGGCTTTTGCAGGCAATTTCTTTGGCGGTGCTCCATGCCCCAGCCAAAGGATCATCCATCGTACGGGTCGCCAGACCATACTCAACGGCCGCGTTCCCATCAAATTCGCGGCCCGTGAACATCAATTCGCGTACAATGTCAGCGCGGGCAAGATCGCGCATATAGACGATTCCGCCCACATCCGGAATAAGCCCCATCACAACCTCTTTGACTGCAAATCTCGTATCTGGCGTCACATAGCGGATGTCTGCACCAAGTGCGATTTCGAGCCCACCGCCAAGGGCATAGCCATGAACTGCAGCAATCACCGGCACTGGCACCGTTTGCCAGACAAAAGCGGAATACTGGAATATGTTGCAGATACCGTGGGTTGGCGCAGCAAGGTCCGTGATTCCGCCAATACTGCCGCCTTGCATTGCATTCAGAACATCAAAATCGATGCCTGCGCAAAAGCCCTCACCGTCACCCGACAGTATGACCGCCCGAATTGAGGTATCCGAAATAATCTCCTTTCCGGCCTCTATCAGTGCCTGAAACATCTGGAGGTCAAGCGAGTTAGCGCGATCTGTGCGTGCCATGCGTACATGCGCCACATGGTTATCGCGGTCGATGATGACACGTTCCTTGATCGTCATGGCTTCACATCCTCTTTGCAATTTCTTCGAGCATCACTTCTGTCGCGCCGCCGCCGATCGTCTGAAGCCGCGCGTCGCGAACCATCCTCTCAATAGTGGTTCCGTGCATATACCCCATGCCGCCATGCAGCTGAAGGCAGGCGTTCACGACTTCTACATGCACTTCGCAGGCCAACACTTTGGTTTGGGAAATCTCGGCAATACAGTCCATGCCCCGCTCCTCCATATAGGCGCAGTGAAAGTTCAGCGCGCGCGCCGCCGAAACTTTGGTGGCCAACATTGCGAGCTTTTGTCGGGTGGCCTGCAGATCCCACAATGTCCCGTTGAATACTTCACGTGACCGCGCGTGATCGAGCGTAATCTCAAGTGCTTTCATACTTGCGCCAATGCTAAACCCGGCCATAACCATGCGTTCGTTCTGGAAGTTGTCCATGATCGCGTAAAAGCCCTTGTGCAGATCGCCCAGCAGGTTTTCAGCGGGCACCCGCAAATCTTCAAAAAAGAGCTCAGCCGTGTCCGAACACAGGTCGCCATGTTTTCGAAGTTTCTTTCCAACGACCAGGCCGGGCGTGCCCTTGTCGACAAGGAAAAGCGATATTCCCCGACTGCCTTTGGCTTCGGGATCGGTCCGGGCAGCGACGATATAGAAATCCGCGTAAATACCGTTGGTGATATAGATCTTGGACCCGTTGATAACGAAATCGTCGCCCTCGCGCACGGCCCTCGTCTTGAGCCGCGCAACATCAGAACCGGCGCCCGGTTCAGTGACGGCGATAGCGGCAATCTTTTCACCGGCAATCGCGCCGGGAAGATACTTTTGTTTTTGCGCCTCGTTGCCGCGGCGGCTAATATGGGTGGCCGACATATCAGTATGCACCACAACCGATGCCGGTACACCGCCGAAAGTGCTACGGCCCAACTCTTCGGCAAACAACACTGAAGCCACCGGCCCCAGATCGGTGCCGCCATAGTCTACCGGGTGGCGCATGCCGAGCATTCCCATCTCGCCCAGCTTGCGAAAAACCGAGCGTGGGATTTTGCCGGCCTCTTCCCATGCATCACCGTTGGGGACAACTTCGTTTTCGACGAAACGGCGGATCTGGTCGCGCATCATGCGCAGTTCTTCGGGCAGGTCGAGAGGGTCTGCAAAATTGAGTTGGGTCAATTCATTTTCCTTTGAGAATTCGGCTTTGACAGGTGAAAGACCAATTTGGACGCGACCGCGTCACATTCTTTTTGCGACCTCTTCCAACAGGACTTCGGTGGCGCCGCCGCCGATGGTCATAACGCGCGCATCGCGGCCGATGCGTTCAATCGCCTCGCCTTCCAGATACCCTTGCCCGCCATGCAGTTGGAGGCATCCACGTACGATATCGAGAAGCGCCTCACCGGCAAATGGCTTGGCCATTAGCACCTCTGATTGGCAATTCTCGCCCCGCGCCATTCTGATGGCGGTTTCATGAACCAAAGCACGGGCGGCGTTGGCTTGAGTCTTTAGCCAGGCCAAGCGTTGCCGCGTGGCCTGCAAGTCCCAAAGAGTGCCGCCAAATGCCTGCCGTGCACGCACATGATCGACGGACAATTGTATAGCCGTCTCGGCCATCCCGACGCTCATGGCCGCCACAACCAGCCTTTCATCCTCAAACCGCGCCATGATGGCGCCGAAACCGCAGTTTTCCTGATATAGCAACGCCTCGTCGCGTATATGCGCGCCGCGAAATTCCATGATCGCAATATCGGATGAACGCATCCCGTGCTTTTTTGGCATAGACCGGATCGACAGGCCCTCGGTGTCCGTCGAAACGGCAAAAAGTGAAATGCCACGGCTTGGTTTGGCCGCGGGATTGGTGCGTGCCGCCACCACCATCAGATCGCCGTGCAGCGCATTCGTCACATAAGTCTTTGTGCCGTCAAGCACATAGCCCCCCGCTCGTTTTTCGGCGCGTGTTGCAAGATTGATTAAGTCGGACCCGGCCTCCGGCTCCGTAACAGCAATGCCACAGATTTCAGCGCCTCGGATCATCGCTGGAAGATGCCGCGCACGCATGTCGTCAGAACCGCCATGCGCCAGATGGGTTGATGACATATCCGCGTGGATCATGACCGCTTCTGCCATACCCGAATATGTCGATCGGCAAAGCTCTTCGGCCAGAATGACTGATGCAACCGGCCCCTGGTTTGTCCCGCCCCAATGCGGATCATGCCGCATCCCCAACAGACCGGCCCTTCCCAAGCTTTGAAAAACCTCCTTTGGGGTTGTGCCCAGTTCTTCCCACGCCATGCCCTGATTGGTTGCATTGTCGCGCACCCAGGCACGGACCCGGTCGCGCAGGTCTATAGCCTCGGGCAGATGAAAATAGGAAAGCAGATTTTCCTGAGACCCCATATCGGTTGTTGATTGCGTGGTGGTGGTCATGGTTTTTTTGCCTCGTTCGCATTCAAGGCCGTCTTGATTTGCCCCACAGCCTTGGCTCGAATGCCGGGTTTTAATCGCCAATCCCGAGTGAAATCCTCGCGATCGTTGAAAGGTATGGGGGCTTCCTCAGACAGGCCGCGAAGCCGGACTGCATAATCCTTGATCATCTGACGCCGCTGATCTTCGCTCTTGTAATTCACCGAATAGCTGACATGGGGATGCAGGACATCGAATCCGGTAAAGCGCAGAATACCGTTATGAATCGGCCACAGAATGATATCCATGTCACCGTTAATGCCATCCGGCCCACACATGCTGGGAAAACAGCCCGTGGAAAAGGCAAGCATGGCACGCCGTCCGCCAAGCGCACCGCGATTGTACCATTGACCACCGCCATAGACCGCGCCCATCGCAAATACCTTGTCGACCCAGCCTTTCATGATTGCCGGTAGGCCGAACCAGTACCATGGGAATTGAAGGATCAGAAAATCGCACCACAAAAGCTTTTCCAGCTCTGCTTTCACGTCTTCGGGCAGCGTTCCGGTTTCAACGGCATGGCGTTGCTCGGTGTCATAGCGGATATGATCGGGGTTTTCCGGCGAGCAGAAATCACTGGGACGCGTGACCGGATCAAAGTTCATCGCATAGAGGTCGGAAACCCGAACCTCGTGACCCTGAGCCGTCAGCGTATCGATTGCAGTCTCAAGAAGTGACGCGTTGAATGATTTGGCGTCAAAATGCGCGCAAACGATGAGAACCTTCATGGCACCCCCCTGATGGCCGACAACACTGGAAATATCGGAATCACAGCAGCTTCGCGATCTCGTCCAGCATGACTGCGGTCGCACCCCCGCCAAGCGAATGCGGACGTGTATCGCGCCAAATCCGTTCGATTTCGGTGCCTTGTATATACCCCGAGGCACCGTGCATCTGAACACAGCCATCAACCACGCGCTTGAGTAATTTCGGTACACTCGCCTTGATGATAGACGTTTCCAGCCGGACATCTTCGCCGCGGTTTTTCTTTTTTGCGGCCTGATAGATCAAAAGCTTGTTGGCTGCCAGATCACTGACATGTTCGGCCATTTCATGTCGGATCGATTGCAAATCCCAGAGCGTTCCACGATAGGCCTGACGGGTTTTCAAATGTTCAAGCGTAATTTCAATTGCCCGTTCCATCGCGCCGATACATTGCGCCGAAAGGCTCATCCGTTCGCGCTCAAGTCGGCTTAGCAATGTATAAAACCCCTTGCCTTCCTCTCCAATCAGGTTCGCGGCGGGCACGCGAAAATCTTCAAAGAAAAGCTCGCTCATGTCACCGGAACGCCAGCCTGTTTTCTTGAATGGTTGGCCAGCGGTAAAACCCGGCCCTCCTTTTTCGACGACGAACAGCGAAAAGGCACCGGCTCCTTTGGCATCAGGGTTGGTCTTGGCAACAGTGATGAAAACGTCGGCGGAAATGGCATTGGTGATAAAGGTCTTTTGCCCGTTGAATACCCATTCCTCACCATCCCGCGTGGCGGTGGTTGACATGCGCCTGAGGTCAGAACCCCCGCTGGGTTCGGTGACCGCAAAGCCCATGATGCGCCGCCCTGCTGCTATATCGGGAATGAACCGCTTTTTCTGCTCGTCGTTCCCGGCATGCACAATCACCGGCAGCGCCATATCCGCATGGTCAGTGACCGAAGATGCGAACCCACCATACCCGGACCGCCCGAGTTCTTCGCCGAAAACAATGGTTCCCATGGCATCCAGGTCGGCACCGCCGAATTCTGCCGGGACAGAAAGCCCGAGAAAGCCAAGGTCTCCCATCCGCTGGTAAATCGCCAACGGGGTCGTGCCGGCTTCTTCCCATTTGTCGGCATTTGGCACGATTTCGTTCTGAACAAACTTTCGCAACTGCGCCCGGAATTCCCGGTAGTCGCTGGTCAGAAAATCTTCGTCGTAGTCAATCATTCTGTTTCCCCATGTTTGATCCGCGAACCACCTGGCAACCAAAATTCCGTGGGCCAGAGGAATTGTTGAAATCTGCTCTTCGACAATTTATCGACCGACGCGTCGGTCGGTATTTAATGGAAATATCGTGCCCAATTCAACCTGTCAACAGGTATCCTTCTGCCCGGCTTGCACAACTTGACCATTGGAAATGTTATGTTTACGGATATCGAATCTGCGCCTCAGCGGGAACGCTTTTCTTAAAGGCCGCCCGGAATAGCGATACGAGACATGCGAGGATCAGATAAGCAAGTGAGCGCCTGCTTGCCGATGATACCGGTGCGTTCGCATTGATCAAAAAGGATTGGGACTACACAAATTGCGCACCCCAAAAACCGGAAACTATGCAAATAAAGAGGCAAGAATCCTGGACGCCGCAGGAACGTTGTTCGCAAATTCCGGCTATCCATTTGTGAAAATGGAGGACATTGCCAAGAAATGCGAATTGAAAAAATCCACGCTCTATCACTATTTCGCCACCAAGGACGACATCCTTCGCGCCATTATTGATGAACATATGGACAATCTTCTGCGCGGTCTCGAAGACGCCGTGGCGCATAAGGATTCCCCGGAAGATGCGTTTATTGCACTCCTCGAAGCCTACACAATGAAGTCCGCGCAATCCCGGCGTCAGCATCTCGTCAGCATCAACGACCTGAAATTCCTCCCTGGAAAATCCCAAAAGGACGTGGTCGACCGCCAGCGGAAAGTTGTCGATCTGATCGCCGAAAGCCTTGGGCGGCTCAACGAAGACTACCCCAGGGAAGCCTTGAGGTTCTATGCCATGCTTCTTGTTGGTATGCTGAACTGGACAGATATCTGGTATCGCCCTTCAGGAGAAGTGAGCCCGAAGGAATTGTGCCGGCGGATCGCGCGGTTGTTTACCACTGAGTTGGCGGCAGGCGCACCGCCTCAGGTCTGAATCGGACCAATGTCAGCCCCCTGCCCGGCCGGATCATCCAACCGGGGGGACAATCCTGTTCGAGGAAAGCCATAGGGGATTGGGTACATCACCTGTGTCTGCAAATCGGCGGGCGGATGCGCCGCCGCTTCAGCGGTCCGCGTCATTAGCCGTTGCGCCTCGTCCGGCCACGCGAGCATCGCGACACGGGTATTGGTGGGTAGCCCTATTTCGGCGTCGAATAGGCCAAGCACCTCTGCGCCGTTGTCAACCGCTGTCGCAATCCGCGCATCCAACTCCCCTGAACCGGCATGTGAAGTGCACCGATAAAAGCGCATTTCGTGAACGCCAGTCATATCGACCACAGCGCCCTGTCCGCGATAGTTGCGCCACAGATCCGATGGGCGCAGAATCAACACACTGGGCCTGTCGACCCGCTGGGAACCAGCATAATTCGCCGCCAATTTCTTTTGCCAGACTTTATCGGCATAGAATTTCTTCCATGCCGCCATACGGTCGTCGATCGAATTCCACGGCATGATGTACCCGAACAAGGGCGCATACGGGCCAGCATGGGACTGCCAGAAACCCAGTGGCCGGGACACACCGCATTTCTCAAACAATGGCGGAACCTGCAGACCCAATAACTCGTGAAAATCGGGCATGCGTGTCGGTAACATGCGATATAGACGCAATTCGAAGTAACGGCTGACTGTCTGTGTCATTTGACCATGCTCCGCATCAACCATTGCGCCGGACGATCAAAGTAGGAGCGCCCCAGCTCCGCCATTTCACTGTCGCGTTGCGCGGCACATTCCGATGAACGATCCAAATACTGCCAGCCGGAATGCAGAGCAGTATAATCGCTCCAGGCCAGTATCGTGACAAAGACGGGTCTGTTAGGGCCCAGCACGATATCGAACTGGCCAATGATCCTACCCCCGGTCCGTTTGATCTCACGGCTGATGACATACCAAAAACTTTGCCCGGCTGCGGCCTGCGACCCGTTGGCAACCTCCTGAATCCGAAATTCATAGATCTCGTCCGTCCGTGTCGGACCAATCTGTTCCGGAGCACCGCTGCTGGGCGCGACGATCCAGTGCTCGCAAGACGTCAAAGACGCGCTGCTGTCGATCCATTCACGATCCTCGCGCAATGCCTGATGGACCGTTTCACGGCGTTCAAAATCATGCCAGGCAGAGAGCGAAACATAGGGCGCAATTCCTGACCCCGCGTCCGGCTGCCAGACCCCCAGCGCATGGGGGCCGATTATCGCCCGGACACGGCTGAAGGCCAACGCGGCCTTATCCGGCAATCCAGCGGCTGGGGATATTGCGAAAGTTCAAACAACATGCCTACCCCACAAATGTTCCACCATTCACATCGAGCACCGCGCCCGAGATATAAGAGGCCATGGGCGTACACATCATCGCAATGGGCCAGCCCAACTCGGAAGGGTCAGCCAGTCGACCGATGGGCAGGGCCGCCTCGTCAAAGTTGATAGTCTGCGACACCCTCTCGAACAGTGGTGTGCGCACAACGCCCGGAGCAACGCCGTTAACCAAAACACCCCGGCCAACTGCCCGGCGCGACAGCCAACGCACCAATGTATGCGCCCCGCCCTTTGAGGCGGCATAGGCTGCATAAGACAGCGATGCTTCGTTCGACGCCCCGCCATTGCGCCCTGCCGCCGAGCCGACAATCACCACATAGCCTTCGCCCGCTTCGGCCATCTGCTCGATGATCCCGGATGCCAGGACGACAGGCGCGCGCACGTTAACGTGCATTACAAAGTCAAAGGCCTCGTCCGGGGTTTGGTCCGGTAGCCCCTGAAATACACCCGCGACATTTGCAAAGGCAAAATAGGGGCCACGATTAATGAGATCACGGCAATAGTCTGCATTAAGCAAATCGCCCTGAACCCGTGTCGCACTCGCGCCAACAGCCTTCAAATCCCGGCAAATTTCGTCCAGCGGGGCAATGTCGGCCAGCACCAGATCTGCCCCCAAAGTGCCAAGGCAAAGCGCGGTCGCGCGACCGATGCCGTTTGCCGCCCCTGTCACCAGAACGCGGCGTCCTTGCAGGCTGAGTTGTGGCGGGAGGCTGATGCTGTTAGCGGTCGTTTCTGACATGGTTGTTCTCCTCTTGGGGGGCGTCCTAATGAACCGCCGCATATAAGATTTGTTCGTCGCCTGTGGTTTGCGGTGAAAATTCCTCGTCAATCTTGCCGGCGCGCGAGACGAGAATGCGGTCGGCCACGGCCATCACTTCAGGCAGGTGGGACAAGATGAAAATGACGGCGTATCCCGCATCGGCAAAACTGTTGATTGCAGTGTGGATTTCCGCGATGGCTTCGACGTCAACGCCCCGTGTGGGCTCATCCAGGATTACGACCCTTGGCCCCTGTTGCAACGACCGAGCAATCATCACCTTTTGCTGATTGCTGCCCGACAGCTCGACCACCGTGGTGCTGTCATCAATCGACTCGATGTACAACGTTTCTTTCCAATGTTTGAAAATCCCCCGCAGTCTGGACGCCCGCGAATTCAACACCCCGTCGCTGTGGGACATTTCAACGGTACTGAAATTTCCGGCAATCGACATGGTTTCGAAGAACCCGTCATATTTGCGGTCTTCGGTCACATAGACAATCCAACAAACTGCGCCAGGGCCAACACGATACCCTCTTGCGTCAGCAGACGGGATTTGATCGCGGAACCAGTCACGATAAAATATATTCCGACTTGTCTGGTTTGCGAAGGTCAGCCTCAAAGCGTTCGTAGGACCATGGCCACGACGCCACCTTGCCGCTTGGGTCGAAATACCAACTGGTACATCCGCCAGTGACCCAGATCGTATCCTTGATCGAGACTTCGATTTCGCGGTTGTATGCTTCGGTCACATCTGCCCTGGGTTCTATTCTGCCAGGACTTTCGTGGCCAATCTCGGCCAGAAGCCCCATGATATAGCCAATCTGCGTTTCCGCAGTCAGCAGGAACGAAAAATTGCCGATGGGACTGTTCGGACCCCCGATAAAAAACAGATTGGGAAACCCCGGCGCCATCACCGATCGCAATGCCTGAGCGGACTCCGACCAGACCTCATCCAAATCAAGACCATCACGACCAATAACCTTCATCGGACGGTGGAAATTGAACGGGTCGAACCCTGTGGCATAGACGATCACATCAAAAGCGTGCAACTTTCCATCTTCGGTGCGAATGCCGGCGGGCTCAATCGCGGCGATCCCATCAGTGATCAACTCTGCGTTCTCACGCTGAATTGCCGGGTAGAACGCGCTCGAGACCACCAGGCGTTTGCATCCGACCTGATAATCCGGAGTCAGCTTTTCCCGAAGCTCCAGATCGGCGACATTCTCCTGCAGATTACGCTCGCAAGCCTCGCCGATCTCACGCAACCCCTCTTCGTTGAGCCCGACCACAGATGCGGCAAGCCCCCGATTAAGCCGCTCACCGAGAAAGGCATAGAGGTTACTCAGACGCTTGGGCTCTTTCCGGAATGCAGCCTTCTTTTCTTCGGGTATAGGTTTGTTGGCCAAAGGGAAAACCCATTGCGGTGTCCGCATAAACATCGCAGCGCCTTTCACCTGGTCCAGAATGGCTGGCAAGATTTGCACTGCGGTCGAACCAGTGCCGATAATCGCCACACGTTTGCCGTCAAGCGATGCGTTTATAGGCCACTTTGAACTGTGGAAACTCTGGCCAGCAAACGTATCGCGTCCAGGGATGTCGGGATAGACCTCCTTGTGAAGCACGCCCATGGCCGAAATCACCGCGTCGAAACGGCCCTCGCCGCCACGGCTGGTCGTTACATTCCAACCGGCGCCATCAAATTCCAACCGCAATATCTCGACACCAAGATGAATATGCGACGCCAGTCCCCTGTCTGCGGCGACCTGGCTCATATAGCTATGAATCTCCGCCCCCGGCGCATACTCCATGGTCCAGTCCGCCTTTGGCGCAAAAGAAAACCGGTAAAGATGCGATGGCACATCGCAGGCAACACCAGGATAGACATTGTCGCGCCAAGTCCCCCCGATATCCTCGGCCTTTTCAAAAATCTCGAAGTTTCGATACCCGGCATTTAGCAGATTCACACCCGCCGCAATCCCTGATGCCCCCGCTCCTATCACCGCAATGCGCATTTTCTGCTTGTCCTATTTTTCTAATTTAGATTTTAAAACTGAGACTCCGTGCCGTCAAGGCATCTTCGAAGAATTTTGCTGATTCGCATATTTTTGCCATATCTGGCAACATATCCAACTTTGTTAACGCGTCATTTTTCATTTTTTTTCTAATTGGCTTTCAATTTTTTGTAGCACTTGGTATCAAAAACGATATCTCTGCAACAGCAAGGACAGATCGAATGCCCACACACGATGACCGGAGTCCAATTCTCGCCGCCACAGACGCGGTTGACGAAGAAACATTCATGCAGCTTCTTGACGCCGTGGACCGATTTGTTGCCGAACGGCTGATTCCTAACGAAACCCGCGTCGAGGAAGAGGACGACATCCCCGCCGAGATCATTGAGGAACTGCGCGACATGGGGCTATTCGGCCTCAGTACTCCGCCCGAATATGGCGGGTTAGGACTGAACACGGTGCAAGAAGCACGACTGGTGGAAAGGCTTTGCTATGCTTCCCTGGCATTTCGTTCGCTGCTTGGCACCAATGTTGGCATTGGAGCAAAGGGCATACTTTTCGATGGTACCGCCGAACAGAAAGAGACATATCTGCCCGGACTCGCGTCAGGTGAACTGATCGCCTCTTTCGCCCTGACCGAGCCAGACAACGGATCGGATGCCGCACATATCCGCACTCGCGCGGTCAGCGACGGTGATGACTATGTTATCACCGGCACGAAGAGGTTCATTACCAATGCCACCCGCGCAAATATCTTTACGCTGCTGGCGCGAACCGGAAACATAGAAGACGGGGCGCGAGGCGTGACGGCTTTTATTCTGCCTGCGGACACACCCGGCATCCACCTGGGGCCGGTGGACCGCAAGATGGGTCAGCGCGGCACCAAAACCTGCGATGTTATTCTGGACAATGTACGCCTGCCCGCTTCGGCGATCATCGGCGGACCAGATAGGGTCAACCAAGGCTTCCGCACCGCGATGAAGGTGCTCGACAGGGGCCGTATCCACATTTCCGCCATGGCAGTAGGGACGGCTCAACGCATGCTCGACATGGCAACCGCCTATGCAATGGAACGCCATCAATTTGGCAAACCGATCTGCGAACACCAGTTGGTCCAGGCGCTGCTTGCTGACAGCCAGACCGAGATTGCGGCAGCGCGTGCCCTGACGCGCGCAACCGCACAGCTGAACGATCAGCAAGGCAAGGCGGTGATGGACGCCGCCATTTCAAAGTACTTTGCCACCGAAATGGCGGGTCGGGTTGCGGATAGAGCTGTGCAAGTTTTTGGCGGAGCTGGATACATGGCCGACAGTCAGATCGAGCGGTTCTATCGCGATGTGCGTTTGCTGCGAATCTATGAGGGAACAAGCCAGATCCAACAGATCGTTATCGCCCGCGAAATGATCAAAAGCCGCAAGTAAGCGGCTTTTCCAAAGCAATAGCCTTTGGAGATCAAAACAGCAGGCCTGGCAGAAACAGCGCCAGCATTGGAAAGGCCGCGATCAACACAAGCCGAACCAAATCCGCCACAACAAAGGGAACCGCACCACGATAGAGTGTCATCAACGAAACGTCTGACACCACAGATCGCAGAACAAACAGGTTCATGCCGAATGGTGGCGTGATCAGCCCGATCTCGACCACCATCACGACTATGATCCCAAACCAAACGGGATCGTATCCCAGCCCCATGACGACCGGGAAAAACAATGGAATGGTCAGCAGCATCATAGACAGGCTTTCCAGCACGCAGCCAAGGACCAGATAGATCGCAAGAATTATCGCAATGACCATCCACGGCGCCAATTCCCCGTTGCGCACCACGGCGAGCACGCTCTCGTGGGCGCCGGTGAAATTCAAGAATTCGGCAAAGACGGTCGCGCCGATAAGAATGACAAAGATACTGGCTGTGGTTGTTGTGCTCTCAACAATAATGCGGCCGAAGATGGACCATGACAGCTTTCGCCTCAGGATCGAGATCAGCAAGCTGCACGACGCCCCGATCCCCGCGGCTTCAGTCGGCGTGAAGATGCCGCCATAAATGCCGCCAACCACGACCACGAACAACAACAACACGGCCCAGACCTTGACGAATGCACGCAGCGCCTCCTCCAGCGGAACGCGAACGCCAGCAGGTGCAGATACGGGATCCCGCCACACCGTCCATGCAATCGCCAGACAATAGCCGACAACGCCCAACAAGCCCGGAATCAAGCCAGCGGAAAACAGCTTGCCGATATGGGTTTCCGTTGCGACGCCATAGATAACCATAATGACACTCGGCGGAATCAGAATACCCAAAGTTCCCCCTGCGGCCACAGCACCGGTCGCCAGTCGGTCAGAATACCCGCGCTTTCGCATCTCCGGCACGGCCACCTGTGACATGGTGACAGCCGTGGCAACGCTAGACCCTGACACTGCGGCAAACCCACCGCAGGACAGGATCGTTGCAAAGGCCAACCCACCCCGAAAGCGACCGACAACCGCACGCGCTGCATCGTATAATTCTTCGGCAAGCCCGCTGCGCCCCACAATATTGCCCATCAGGATGAAAAGTGGAATGACTGACAGCGTGTAGGTCAGTGTTGTTTCCTTGAACGTCAGAGCCAAAGAAGCCAGCGCTAGCTTGCTGCCCAAGGTCCAAGCCATGCCCGCAGTTCCCACGGTTATGAGGGCAATCGCTACCGGAACACGGGCAAATATCAAAACAAATACAAACAGAAAACCGATCGCGGCCAAAGTCATTTGGTCAAACCCAATTTTTTTCCGGCGCACCGCGCAGCACAACCACCGCTCGCACGAGAAACGTCAGTGACGTTATTGCGCACAAGGCGCAGATTACAAATATAACCCAGGATAGCGGAAGTCCGAGTTGCGGGGTTGTGTCACCAAAAGACTCGCTACGCTTCGCCAGTTTCCAGAGCGTGGGCAGAACAATCGCGAACACAATCGCGGCCAACAAACAGCCGAAAGCACGCAATATCCGCTTCAAAAGGGGGCTCAGGATCGGATCAAACAGATCAGCAACAATGTGGTCCTCTCGCCAAGAGGCCATCGGGAGGGCGGCAAATACTGAAACGACAAGCGTCAGCTCTATCAGCTCGAGCGCGCCAACCAGCGGGCGGCCCAGCAGCTCTCTGCCCATAACGTCCAGCGTCATCAGAACCATCATGGTCAGCAACGCGCCGCCCGACAGCCAGTTCAACGCATGCAGCAAACCGGCCCGAGGTTTTCCTCGGCCCGGTCTGACAGAGCGATTAGCTTCGCTCATTCTTGCAGCAACTTAACGGTATCGCGCAGCGTGTCTGCGATGGCCCCTGGATTTTCAACGCCGGCCGCCGTAGCCTTTTCAATCCATGCTTGGCGAACAAAGCCGAGTTTTTCATGCAATACGGCCATCAACTCAGGACTGGCCATTTGTACAATTGCCCCATCTTTTGCTTCCATTTCAGTACGCGCAACTTTGTCCCCTGCAGCATATCCAGCACCAATCCGTCCGCCCATTTTTTCGCCGGCGGCTGTCATGACGATCTGTTGATCTTCGGGGCTAAGAGCGTTCCAGCTCTCCAGATTCATTACCAATGCCAAACCAGGGCTGAACAAGCCACCTTCAACAATTGTCATATAAGGCAACACATCCATGAGCTTGAAGCTTTTCTGCGAATCCAAAGGGGCAAATGCTCCATCGACAACGCCGCTTGACGCAAGTTCATAAACTTCAGAGATAGGCTTGTTGATCGGTACGGTGCCCATGGCCTCGGCTGCTGGAATAAAACTGGCAATTGGATTGCGCATTTTCAGACCAGACAGGTCTTTGAATTCCTCGACAGGGGCATTGCGTGTCACAATATGCGACGGTGCGGCAACCGACAGGCTAAGCAACTTGACACCCTTGAACTCACCGTATTTTTCAAGCTGCTCATGGTAGACACGCCAATATGCGATACTGATTGCCTCGGGATCGTTGCCGACGAATGGCAATTCCACCACCTCGCTTAGCGGGAAACGCCCGGGAGTGTAGCCCATGATGATAAAGGCAATATCAGCCAGACCATCCACCGCAACATCATATTGCCCAGGCACCGTACCGATAACTTTTGGTAGAGTCTCGATAGAAATGCGGCCTTCAGTTTTTTCCTGCACTTCCTCGATAAAGGGATTGATGGCATTCTCGAGAATGACATGCCCCTGTGGCAACCAGTTGGAATAGCGAAGTGTCGTTTCGGCGCTCGCCTGCCCTACCAGCAACGTAAGCCCCGCGACAACCCCGGCAAATTTCATTGAAAAACTCATAGTATTCCTCCCATTACGAATGCGTTATCGGCACTTTCTGCGAGCCGCTATTTTCTAATCTTAATAAGAAAAACTTTGACCCGCAAGAGGCAACGTGAAACAACTTCCCTATAAACTGGCTCCAGGATATCAGTTTTAAGCATAGAGGCCCAGAAATTCAATTTTTGATTCGAAAATGGGTTTGCATTTTTGCATACCCCGAAACAGGTGGTGGATAAAGTACGACATGACAGATCACAACGGCATCGCACTGATAACTGGCGGCAGCGGCGGGATCGGCGCCGCAATTGCAAGGGAGCTTTCTGAAAGCGGCAAAGGGGTGGCTTTTACCTATCTACGCAACCGCGAAAAAGCCGAAGCTTTGGCAGAGGAATTGTGCAAAGCCGGGGGAGTGGCTATTGCAATTGAACTCGACCTGCGTGACGATGAAGCCGTGAGCACAACCGTGGACCAATTGGCCAAGGACCACGATGGTATCCACTCACTTGTCACCGCCCACGGTCCATTTATTGAAATGGTCCATATGAGCAACCTGACCCCAAAATTGCTGCGCGAGACCTTCGAGTCTGATACTTTTGCCGCATATAATGTGATCCATGCAGCCATCCCACATCTTCGCAAAACCAAAGGCGCAATGGTGGCGATAACGACCGCCGCACTGGGCCGATATGCGTCCACGGACATTCTGTCGGTCGGGCCAAAATCCGCGATCGAGACTTTTGCCAGAGGTGTCGCAGTTGAGGAGGGTAAGTTCGGGGTCCGCGCCAATGCCGTTGGTGTCGGGTTGCTTGAAGACGGTATGTTCGGACCGCTGGTTAATGCCGGATCATTCAATCAGAAATTCCTTGAAAAATCGCGCGAAAATATTGCCCTGCGCCGGTTCGGAAAGTCGACAGAGGTGGCCAAATTGGTCAGGTTTTTACTCTCAGAGGACTCGTCATTCGTGACCGGTCAACATATCATGGCAGATGGGGGATATGCGGTCTGATCCGATACCGCTATGCGCTCATAGGATGCCCAGAAAGGATAACGGTCCAAATGGATAGCACAGGTACGCCGCTCGACGACGAAGAGAAAGGGGAACCTACAAATATCCCGGGCAACAAATCCGCAAAAACGCGTGAGCGTATTTTGGATGCGGCAGCTTTTGTATTCAGCCGCAAAGGGTTTTCGCGTACCCGCCTGTCCGATATCGCTAAGGTTGCAGACATCAAAACGGGCAGTATCTACTATCATTTTTCCTCACGAGAAGAACTGACCGGTGAGGTTATGGCGCGGGGTGTAAGCTATATCTACAGGACAGTCATGGCCCGTTTGGATGAATTACCCGAGGGCACCGACAACCTGACGCGCTTAAAAACAGCCATCGATGTTCATTTGCGGTGCCTGATCGAACGCAGCGAATATGCGCGAGCCAATACAAAGCTGAATGGCCAGGTACCGAAACATATTCAGGCGCTGCATAGTTCAAACGAAGCAAAATACGGCGAGGTCTGGCGCAAATTACTGCGTGATGCCGCCGCAAACGGCCAGTTGCGTCAAGACCTGAACCTTTCGGCGATCCGTATGTTCATTCTTGGCGCTATGAGCTGGTCTGTAGAGTGGTACAAGCCGGAAAATGGTCCTGCCGCAAGCGTTGCGCATGATTTTACCGAAATGATCCTTAACGGGTTGATTGCACAGCACCCACCACCTGACGCAGGCAACGGCAGGTAGACGATCAGCTTATTCCCGCCAGGATCTGAGTGCGCAGGGATTTGCGCATCACCTTGCCGGTTGCCGTCATCGGGAGTTCGTCAACAAATTCAATGATTCGCGGAATTTCATGCCGGGCCAGTCGATCCCGCACAAAAAGCTTCAACTCTTCCTTGAGAGCATCAGAACCGGCTTCCCCGTCGATGAGCTGAATATATGCCGAAACAAGTTCTGTTCGCTCAGGATCCGGCAAACCAATGACAGCGGCAATGGCGACTGACGGATGCCCGAGCAGAGCATCTTCAACTTCACTCGGCCCAATTCTGTAACCTGAACTGGTGATTACGTCATCTGCCCGACCGACATACCAGAAATACCCATCCTTGTCACAGCGCGCCAGATCGCCCGTCATCAGCCAATCCCCCAACTTCTTGCCTGCCGTTGCTGCCGGGTCACCATGATACTCGGTGAAAATGATCGGGTGCGGCAAGTGTGCAGCAATCTCTCCGATCTCACCCCGTGGCGCTTCCTGCCCGTCAGAGCCCATGACGACAGCATGCAGGCCAGGCGTCGGCTTTCCCAAACATCCAAACGGGGCATCCATCACCGATCTATTGTTGCAGATCATCGTAGCGCATTCGGTCTGTCCAAAGGTTTCGTTCAAAGGTGCCTCGAAAACGTCTGCCACCCACCGATACAATTCGGCTCCACAGGGCTCTCCGCCAGTCGATACGACCTTGACTTTCAGGTCCGCACGCCGCTGATCTGCAGCCGGAATCTGACGCATCAGTTTCATCATGGTCGGGATCAACAATGTATGGGTGACTTTGTGTTGAGCAAGAATCCTGAATGCGTCTGCAGCATCGAAACCGGCACGTGGGCGCGCAACCACTGTCATACCCATGAAAAGACCAGCTGCGAGCGTGCACATCTGACCCGCCAACCACGCCCAATCAGCAGGAGACCACATGACATCGCCCGGTTCGGGAAAGTCATAGAGAAATTCCATCGCCGCACCCTGTCCCAGTACATGAGAATGCGGCGCCAACACGCCCTTTGGCATCCCCGTCGTCCCAGAAGTGAAGTTAAGCGAAATTGGATCGTTGCTGCGGGTCTGGACATTTTCAAAACTCGTGGACAAGTCCAACAGCGCATCCCAGAGCGGACCGTCTTTTGGCATATCACGGGAGAAGACCAAGACCTGATCAACCGACGGGCATTGTGCCGCTGCGGCCTTCACCTTGTCCTCGTTTTCGGGGTCCGTGATAACGAGCCTGATATCGCCGCTGTTGAAACGATAAACCAGGGCGTCCTCTGCAAAAAGCGTCGCGATTGGGCTTGTGATCACACCAGATTTCCACGCGCCGATATGCGTTACAGCCACGGCATAGGCGGGCTGGGCGACAATTCCAATGATCTCGCCCTTGGATATGCCACACGCGGTCAGGAAACCCGCGAACCGATTGGCATCGCTTTGCAGTTCGGCAAAGCTATAGGTTTCGACACCTGCGTCGGTGTCAAAAACCAATGCAGGATTGGCTCGTCCAACATGACGGTCGCAGAGATCCGCAGCGGCATTATAGATTTCCGGCAGATCCCACGAAAAACTGTCTCGGATATCTTCATAGGTTGATTTCTTTGGAAGTATCATCCTGTATGGTCTTTCCATTTTTCGAAGTAGCTTTTGAAAAGCGCCGTTTCCTGTCCACTCCGTGTAGTAAATACTAAAGGAAATCAATGGAAATTTCGCTCACCCGAATCTCAATTTCTCCCTGCTCTCATTTTTTCTAATTCAAGTTAGATAATGTAGCAAGACGTAGATGGCCGAGGACTGGCAGCCTTTGAAGCAAATCTCTGGCCGGAGATCTGATTTTACTTCGCCAGGAAGGCCTCACGGGCCGCACGGTGCTCTTTTGAATTTAACAGTTCGATATAGGAATCCATTTCACGGCTCAGAAGATCATCGAGCGATCCTGCCGCAGCGGTCACCAGAGATTTTACATGGCCTTTGGACTCTTGTGTGAAGCTGGCCATCTCCTTGGCGCGCGCCTTAGCCTCGTCAAGAAGGCTCTCAGGCGCTACCAGCTTATCCACAATCCCAATTTCGGAAGCCTCCTGCGAGGAAACAATTCCACAGGACAACAGAATATATCGCGCGGTTGCGTCACCGACGCGCCGCGGCAGGTTCCACGACAGCGCCAGATCGGGCGGCAATCCAACCCGTCCGAATGAAGCACTGAATCGGGCAGTATCATCGGCAACAACCTGATCACAACACAGTGCCAGAGAAAATCCAGCCCCGAATGCCGCACCATTCACCGCCGCCACCACTGGCTTTGTACCCGCCATCAGATAATGCACCGCCTCATGAAGAATGGCCATGCGTTTGCGCGCAACTTCAGGATCGCCGGTCATCGCCGAGATGTCGCCACCTGAACAAAAGCTGCCGCCTGCACCTGAAATGACAATGGCCCGAACCTTTGCATCGCCTTGTGACGCGGCAAGCGTATCGCGCAGTTCAGTTCGAAGAATATCAGTCAGTGCATTTTTCTTTTTTGGCACATTCAACAAGAGGTGAAGGATGCCGTCTTCAAAGTTGCTTACCAGTTCAGCCATGTTGGCGCCTCCAAAGTTGAGTGTCAGTTGCGTTTCGCGCGAGCCCGAATGCCCTGCGCACGGAGAAGGACCGGTTCGTCAATCATCATGCCATCAAGTGCAGTGGCACCATTGGTGCCGGCAGCCAGAATCCGATTGGCCCATGCGACCATCTCAGGCGATGGGGCCAATCCGGTGCGGGCGGGTTCGATCTGTGCCGGATGAATCAGCATCTTGCCGCCAAATCCGAGCATTGCTGCATGGGCCGCATCGTCGCGAACCGTTTCAACATCTCGAAATGTCGTGGTCACCCCATCTAATGGTGCGGGAAGACCAGCGAGTTTCGAGGCAATCACACACGCTTGTCGTGGTCCTAAAAGAGCCAACCGGTCGTGACCGCACCCGAGGTCGACGCAGTAGTCAATTGAGCCAAAGGCCAGCCGATCAGCACGCGTCGCAATCTCACGCAGATTATCGATACCTTTAGCGGTCTCCACCAGGGCCAGACAAATCAATCGCTCGGGAATTGCCGACCGGAGCCGATCTATCTGCGCGCCCGATTCAGATTTCGGTAGCATGATGCCCGCCAGCGGCAGTTCAGCGCAAAGACCGATGTCAACTGCGTGCCATGGCGTTTCTATCGCATTGACACGAACAAACACGGCCACATCCGTTTTCTGCAACGCTGACCGTGCGTGAAATAACGCATTCCGGGCCGCTTCCTTGTCAGCAGCGGCAACCGCGTCCTCAAGGTCTATGATCACTGCGTCATGGGCCGCAGCCAGTGCCTTTGGCAACCGTTCAGGTTTGTTGGCAGGTACAAACAGCGGCAGATCATATCGCGCCGTAGAGGGGTTTGCGGTCATAACTGGCGCCCGAACCGCAGCAGGCCGGATATCACTGTGACGCCCGCTTCGGTTTTGACCCAAACTGAGTATCCATCATCTGCGCGGACCCCACCGGCCGTGATCCTCTCGCCTACCTTTACAGGGGCCGAAAACCGAATCTCCAAGTTTTCATGGCCCATTTTTGATCCAAATGCGTTTTCAATGGCCTGAAGTAAAAGATTCAACGCCATTGTGCCATGGGCGATAGGCGCGCCGAACGCTGTCTTCGCAGCAAATTCTTCATCCAGATGCAAGGGGTTATAATCAAAGCTCAACGCCGCATATGACGTCGCCAATTCGTGTGAGGTTTGCAGGCTAAGGTCTGATATCTTTTCTGGAAGCATCCTGCCTCTCCTCATTTGGCCCAGATCGAGCGAATTGTACCGGACAGAACTTCGGAAGCGTCAGCCGAGACCAATATCCCGAAATCCACCCAGAAGCGGCCCTTCTTTTCTTCTTTTGCCGCACAGGACACGGTCGTCGAAAGGGTCGTGCCCCACCTCGGACGAAAGTCGGAGAAATTCAAAACCTGAGAAGCATGAACATTACCTGAAGGACGTGGCTGAATGGCTCTGACATAGGATTCCATCATTGCGGCAACCGCCATACCACGTGGCAGAAGATCGCTGTCAGCCTTCCCGTAAATGGAGACCCAGCCTGCGCGTTTTTTCGCGTCCATCATCACATCAATAGTGCCAAATATCTGGCCCGGCTCGAACCTGTCGAACGTCCACAACGTTTGCTCTTCCACCTTTCCCCCCTTAATCCGGCCATCGGTACTGGCCTATTCTGGTACTGGCCTATTCCGATACTGGCCTATTCCGATACTGGCCTATTCCGATACTGGCCTATTCCGATACTGGCCTATTCGATGACAACACCACTGCAATTTCGACTTTCTGCCCCGTCTCCTTGGTTGGGGTGCGAAAGTATGTTGCATATACCGGTCGTCCGGTTTTATATAAGCTTCAACGAAGAGGGATTCCAGTGTTAAAAGATAAAGTTGTAATTGTTACCGGTGCCGGTGGCGGAATTGGCAAAGCTCTGGCTGTTCAGGCAGCCATGGCCGGCGCCTGTGTCGTCGTGAACGACATTGGAGTATCGTTAAGCGGCGAGGCTGATGATCTCAATGCAGCCGACAAGGTCGTGCACGAGATCGAAGCCGCAGGCGGGCGGGCAATCGCTTCGACCCACAGCGTGGCGGAACCGGGCGAGGCCCAGAAGATCATTCAGACCGCGAGTGATGCTTTCGGAAGGCTCGACGGTGTCATCAATAATGCGGGCATCCTGCGCGACACGTTTTTTCACAAGATGAGCTACGATAATTTCGACTCTGTATTGAAGGTACATCTTTACGGCTCGTTCAATGTCAGCCGCGCGGCGGCGCAACTATTCAAGGAGCAAGGCAGCGGCGCGTTTGTGCATATGACGTCGACCTCGGCCCTGATCGGTAACTTTGGTCAAGCCAACTATATGGCGGCAAAAATGGGCATCGCGGCTTTGTCGAAATCCATCGCACTCGACATGGAACGCTTCGGTGTCAAATCCAACTGTATTGCCCCATTCGCCTGGAGCCGAATGACCAGCTCCCTGCCAACAGATACGCCCGAGCAGATCGCACGCGTGGAGAAATTCAAACAAATGGTTCCCGAAAAGATTGCGCCGCTGGCGATCTCCCTTCTTTCAGGTGATGACCGCGCGCCATCGGGGCAGATTTTCACAGTGCGTAACAATGAAATCATGCTGATGAGCCAGCCGCGCCCTGTGCGTTCTGTTCACAGGTCCGAAGGCTGGACAGCGGAAACGGTGTTAGACCATGCCCTGCCTGCCATGGCGGCGCAGTTCTATCCGTTGGAACGCTCCGAGCATGTCTTTACCTGGGATCCGATCTGAGCCCGGCCTCAAAGGGATAGGTTCGATTACACCAATCATTGGAATTTGATGCATGAGTACAATCGACGAATATGACATGATCCGTGACGAGGTTCGCAAGCTTTGCTCAAGATACCCTGACGAATATTGGCGCAAGTTGGACGTCGCGCGAAAATACCCTTCCGAATTCGTCGATGCCTTGACAAAAGCTGGATACCTCTCGGTGCTGATCCCCGAAGAATTCGGCGGAACAGGGCTTGGCCTCAGTGCTGCGGCGGCGATCCTTGAAACCATACAGGAAATGGGCTGCAACGGGGCCGCCTGTCACGCCCAGCTTTATGTCATGGGGACCATCCTGCGCCACGGTTCTCAGGAGCAAAAAGAAACCTACCTTCCCGCCATTGCTGCTGGCGAATTGCGTCTTCAGGCCTTCGGTGTGACCGAACCGACCAGCGGAACCGACACCACGTCTATCCGCACCTTCGCCAAACGCGAGGGTGACGAATATGTGGTGAACGGACAAAAAGTATGGACCAGCAGGGCCGAACATTCCGACCTGATGATTCTGCTGGCCAGAACCACCAAAAGGGACGAAGTGACCAAAAAGACGGACGGGATTTCAACCTTCATCATTGATATGCGCAAGATCCCCGCGGATCAGATGAAGATCACGCCCATCCGCTCGATGATGAACCACAATTCAACCGAGATATTCTTTGAAAACATGCGGATCCCTGCGGATGCGTTGATCGGCGAAGAAGGCAAAGGGTTCAAATATATCCTGACGGGCATGAACGCAGAACGGCTGTTGATCGCTTCGGAATGCGTGGGCGATGCCAAATGGTTCATCGAACGCGGTGTGAATTATGCCAAGGATCGGCAAGTTTTTGGTCGTGCCATTGGCCAGAATCAAGGCATCCAGTTTCCTATTGCCAAATCCTATGCCTCGATGCGTGCCGCCGAACTGATGGTGCGCGAAGGCGTGCGCAAATACGAGGCGGGCGAGAACTGCGGCGCCGAGGCGAATATGGCTAAAATGCTGGCGGCGGATGCATCGTGGGAAGCGGCCAATGCCTGCATCCAGACCCACGGTGGTTTTGGGTTTGCTGAAGAATATGACATTGAACGCAAATTCCGCGAAACACGGCTGTATCAAGTGGCCCCAATTTCAACCAACCTCATCCTGTCCTTCATTGCCGAACATATTCTGGGTCTACCCAGAAGCTACTAAGAGGAATATCCAATGATCCGTCGCGCTGCTATTGTCGCCCCCATGCGAAGCCCAATCGGGCGCTTTGGCGGCGCCTTCAAGGATTTACCGATCGAGGATTTGGGGGCCGTCGTCATCAAGGCGATTCTTGAGAAAACCGGCATCGACCCCGCGCAGATCGAAGATGCGGTTTTTGCCCAGTCCTATGCAAGTGGCGAAACCCCCTGCATCGGGCGCTGGCTTGCGCTGTCATCGGGCCTGCCGATTGAGGTGCCGGGCATGCAACTGGACCGGCGCTGCGGCGGCGGGCTGCAATCCATCGCCACGGCCGCCATGATGGTGCAAAGCGGTGCTTGCGATGTGGTATTGGCAGGCGGTATCGAAAGCATGAGCCGCATCGAATACTACACAACTGACATGCGATGGGGCAAACGCGCCGGCTCGACCACGTTCCATGACCGGCTTGACCGCGGCCGCGAACGCTCACAACCGGTTGATCGGTTTGGCGTGATTTCCGGCATGGTGGAAACCGCCGAAAACCTCGCTCGTGATTATGAAATCAGCCGAGAGGCCTGTGACACCTTTGCCGCGGCAAGCCACACCAAAGCCGCCGCCGCATGGGCTGACGGCCGCTTCGCCCAGGAGGTCGTGCCGATTGCAGTGCCTCAGCGCCGCGGCGATCCTGTCATCGTGACCGAAGACGAGGGTATTCGCCCCGACAGCACGCCCGAAGGCCTCGCCAAGCTGCGCGCAATCATGAAAGGCGGTGTCGTCACAGCCGGCAATGCCAGCCAGCAAAACGACGCCGCCGCCGCCTGCCTGATTGTGGCTGAAGACAAATTGGCCGAATTGGGGCTTGAACCCATCGCCTTCCTCAACGGATGGGCCGCCGCTGGGTGCGAACCATCACATATGGGGATAGGCCCCGTGCCTGCCACGGCGCGGGTCATGGCCAAAACCGGTCTTACAGTCGACCAAATGGACCTGATCGAAGTGAACGAAGCCTTTGCATGCCAAGTGTTGTCAGTATTGAAAGAATGGGGCGTTGAGGGTGACGACCCCCGCCTTAACGTGAACGGATCGGGCATCTCGCTGGGGCATCCGATCGGGGCTACCGGCACGCGGATCATGACAACGCTGCTGCATGAAATGAAGCGACGGGACGCGCGATACGGCCTGGAAACCATGTGCATTGGTGGTGGTCAGGGCATGGCCGCTGTCTTCGAACTGGCGTGATGCCTCAAACCATTGCCGTCCAGGACCTGGCGCTTGCTGATCACATCCGACCTGGCGAGACACTTTGCTGGGGACAGGCCGCGGCAGAACCGCTAACCTTAACTGAAACGCTCATGCGCCAGCGGCAGGAACTGGGTGGCGTGAAGGCATTTGTCGGGATCAGTTGGAGTGAAACCACGGACCCGGCCCATGCCGACGCAATCCAATTCATGTCCTATTGCGGTACTGGCCGGAACCGCCTTTTGCACCGCGCCGGACAGCTTGATATCCTGCCAATCCACTACTCCCAATTTGAGACATCGTTGGCCGGACGCGTTGATGTTCTGTTTTTACAACTGGCTCCCGGACGAACCCCGGGCACGTTCAGCTTTGGTCTAGCCTGTGAATACCTTTGGCCTTTGATCCGATCCGCGCGTCTGGTGATTGCAGAGGTGAATGACCAAGTGCCCCCTACTCCCGCAAGCGTTGAGGTCAGGCCTGGCGATATCGACATTATTGTCCCAACGTCACGTCCGGTTCCAGCTCCCGCCGATGCCCCCGCAACTGATATTCATCGGGCCATCGCCAGCCATATCGCTGAAATTGTCCCGGATGGCGCGTGTCTTCAAATCGGGCTTGGCACATTGCCTGCGGCGATCCTCGAGTCCCTGGACGGGCATCGCCACCTCGGCGTCCATACCGGCCTGTTCGTGGATGGTCTGGCCCGGTTGATCGAAAGCGGTGTTATCGACAATTCGCAAAAACCAATTGATACAGGCGTCTCCGTGGCCGGTTTGATTGCAGGAACCGAAGTGACCCACAGGATGTGCCGCGATACCGAATTTGTGCGGCTGGCGCCTGCGACGTACACCCACTCATTGCCAGTGCTTGCGCAAATCGACCGGTTTACATCAATCAATTCGGCACTAGAGGTCGATCTAACAGGGCAGGCCAACGCCGAACGAGCGGGCCAAAGCTATATCGGCGCGGTTGGCGGAGGCACCGATTTTTCCCGCGGGGCGGCCGCGGCACACGATGGGTTGCCTATTATCGCCTTGCCGTCGGCCCGGAAGGCCCGAGACGGATCACTGATATCCTCTATCGTCGCAAGCCTAAAAGGGCCGGTCAGCATTGCTCGCGCTGACGCTGGCATCTTGGTGACGGAATATGGCATGGCAGATTTGCGCGGACTTACTCTTGAAGAACGCAAAAAACAAATGATCAGGATCACACATCCTGACCTGAGAGACGCTATTGCAAAGCAAGCCGAATAGCCCAATAGCCCAATAGCCCAATAGCATGCCAAAAATCTGCACTAACATTTTAGGGGAAAGCGAATGACACCCGAAAAACTGGCCACAGCCTTTGAACAAATTTTGAACGAACGGCACAGTTGCCGCCGCTTTCTAAACAAGCCTGTACCAACGGACATCATCACTCGCATGCTCACGCTCGCGCAAAAAACTGCGTCGTGGTGCAATGTTCAACCGTGGCATGTGACCGTGCTTTCCGGGTCTGCCATCGATCGCTTTCAGGCGGGGTTGGTCGAACAGGCCCGCTTGGGTGGCCATACCCCTGATATCCCTTTCCCAGACACTTATCAGGGCGAATTTGCCTTGCGGCGACGGGAATGTGGGATGCAGCTTTACAGTGCTGTGGGCATCGAGAAGCAGGATCGAGAAGGATCCGCCCGCCAGATGATGGAGAATTTCCGCCTATTTGGCGCGCCACACGTCGCTCTGATCACGACAGACAAAAGCCTTGGCCCTTATGCCTTGCTCGATTGCGGCCTCTATGTGGGAAATTTACTGAACGCCGCGCAAAGCCTCGGGCTGGCAACAATTCCACAGGCGGCGCTGGCAAGTCATGCAGATTTCATACGCAAGCAATTTGACTGGCCAGAGAACCACCAATTCCTGTGCGGAGTATCTTTTGGCTATGAAAATACTGGCGCGCCAGTGAACAGATTTCGGACAACCCGTGCTGACTTGAGCCAGGTAGTAACCATGATCGAATAGCTCCCGGGCCTGCCGTTTCAATACTCGGCAAGAGCAGTCATCGCCATGCCGCCGCTAGGGCGTTCGGCCCAAAGAACTTCGGAATTCCGATCTGGCTTGGCGTGAATTTGAAATGGCTGCTCGTCAAAAAGGGGGCTGGTTCCACGAAACGAAAACGCTTTCATCGGTGCTCCGCCGCGGATGTTGTTGGCAAAAAGCGCAAGTTGCATTGCCGTGAACGGGCCGTGCACGACAAGACCCGGATATCCCTCAACCGCGCGCGCATACTCCCGGTCATAGTGAATGCGATGCGCATTGCGCGTGAGTGCTGAATAGCGAAAGAGCGTGAGCGTGTCCGGCAGTATTTCAAGACTCTCGACGGCACCTTCGGGACAGTCCAGTGCCGACGCGATGCTCTGGGGTCCGTTCGCGGCCTCACGGTAGACAATGTCCTGAAATTCAGTCACGCAAAGCCGTCCGCTCTGCGTGATGCTGTGCTCGACCCGAACAAGTCCCAACTGCCCGCTCTTGCCTTGCTTGAGATCGACCGAGATGATCTTCGAGAGTTTCTCGACCTTGGCACCAGCATGCAGTGGTTGCAGAAACTTCAGTTTGCTGCCCCCCCACATCCGCCGAGGCAAATCAAATGCCGGCAGAAAGTCACCCACTTTAGGATGGCCGTCCGCTCCAAACCCGTTTCGCGCAACCAGTGGATGAAAAAAGAACCAGTGCCATAGCTCAGGTAAAGGTTCACCCTCGCTCACCTTTGGATCAAACCCGAAGAATGCCCGGATATGTGACAGCGTCTTGAAGTCAATCAGATCAACAGAACGTTCCTCTCGTCCGACCCAGCCCTTTAGAACTTCTACATCCACACTCATGTCGGCGCCACCACCGGAACCCCGGCAAGAACTTTTTCAACCACGATCTTGGCGGTTTCAGCGCAGGCCTGCGTTCCACCATTGCCATAAACCTTTACCGCGTCACCGACGCACCAAAGCCCGTCAATGCCGGTAGCCTGATCCATGTCATATCCCGCTCCGGTTCGTTGGGCAGGCCAGTCGTCGCGCATCACGCGAACCGAGAGCATCTTCACTTTGTCATCAAAACCCGGGAACTGTTCACGCAGATCAGCCATGCCCTCTTCGACTTCAGCGCCGCTATCGAAATCACCCATTGCCGGTTTCGGCACAGCATAGGCCACATATTGATGCCAGCCTTCAGGAGCCAGTTCCGGGCAAGTCGCCGTCAGATTGGCGATATTACAAAGTCGCCGGGTTTTGCCGAAGGTCATAATTCCGGGTGCAGTCATCAATGACTCACGCGAGGCGAAATTATAAACTATATTGGCGGCAGGTTTCAGCCGCTCGGTTGTTTGGGCAACATAATCAGCCGTAAAGTGTTCCGGCCCCGCCAACGCCACTGTCGCCTTTGGTCCGCAATTGGTAATAACAATATCTGCCTTGACACGCACCAAGGTGTCACCTTTGCGCACGACCACCGCCTTCACCGCACCGTTTTCAACCACGATCTGCTCCGCCGGCGCATTCAACCATACTTCGCCATTGTTGCGCTCAATCGAATCCGCAAGCGCCTGCCATGCCCCCATCGTGCCTTCGGGATGAAAACCGAACCGTTTGAACGCGCCCTTGGACGTGAAATACGTCAGAAACGCGCGTGCTGGAATTTCGGATGTGTTCATCGCAAAGATCGCTGCACAAAGATTGCGGAAGATCGCATGTACTGTTTTACTCTTTGTGTATCCGTTCAACCAATCTTCGGTCGATTGTCTACCGTCAGGCAAACTGCCGCTGCGCGCCTTGGCAAATTCATCCAATATTTTTGAGGCTTTCCTGGTTAAGCCACCGATCAGCATTCCCATACCACCACGAGATACATCGACAATTTTGTGGTCAAGAAAAAAAACAGTCGCGGGCTTGGGTTCGCGGATATTGAGCGGCGCCCCAGCCATTTCAAAAGTCTCTTCGAATACACCGCCAAGCTCAAGTGCGATCGCACCTATATTGACTTTATGCCCGTCGATGATCTCGGTTCCCGCGCGCCCGCCCAGATAATCGTGATCGTCAATCAGCAGAGTTCGCTTGCCGACGCTGGCAAGCCGAGCAGCAGCACAAAGGCCGCCCGCACCTGCTCCGACAACGATAGCGTCGAATGTATCCACGGTTTCCATTGATTTCCTCCAAAATACCGGCTCTGTCGCGAAAGCGATTGCAAAAAACCGTCTGTTCGTATTATTATTTCATCAACAATGCCTTGCTGCAAGTGCGCCCTTTGTACCCACTACTTTTTTCTTGCGATTTTGAGGGTGAACTGGTCTGGTAGCGCGCGACCCGCGCATAGATTAGTAGAACGAACGAACGGAAAATCATGGCCCGCACACAATCGAAAGACTATCCCGAAATCCGAGAGAACATTCTGAGGTCTGCGGCAAAACTTTTCGCGGAAAAGGGTTTCTCTACAGCGACAATCGTAGATCTTGCAAACGCCTGCCAATCGTCGCGTGGGGCGCTTTATCATTACTTTGATTCAAAAGAAGAGATTCTTGGTAAAATCGTAGGAGAGCATGTCTCAACCATGCTGACCGAACTTCAAGCTGTAGGTGAATTGCGGCTGAACCCAGAGGAGAACCTGCGGGCAATTGCCCGGGGAATAATGGAGTTGAACGCTGCAAACAAGGCTGAACAAATTGTGCTCCTCAACGATTGGAACCAATTGGACCAGCCACTAAAAACCGAGATCGGAGCGGCACAACGAAAAATCATTTCAATCGTCAAGGATGCACTTGCCCGGCTTGACGCGTCACATCGGATGACGCCGAAATTCGCCACATCCTATGCAATGTCTCTGCTTGGTTCACTGAACTACACCTATGTATGGTATGACCCCGAGGGACCGGTTACACCGCAGGAATACGCAGACCAAGTGATCGACGTCTTCCTATGCGGGTTCTTGCAACACGACGGCGAATAGCAGGCTGGTTTAGGTGTTTCCTTATGGTTCAAAAGCCAATTGATGTTGTTTTCGAACGTATTTCCAGTGCGCTCGGCCAATGGGGTCGCGGTACGAGCCTGGAAGAGATGCGCTCCGGTTTTGCACAACTCGTTTCTGATGGAATTCGCCCGCCCCTAACTGAAATCGATGCGAATGGTGTACCTGCCGCTTGGATTGGTGAGCAAGGCGACAGCGTGCTCATGTATTGCCACGGCGGCGGCTATCAGATGGGTTCTATCGCGTCCCACGGTGCCTTGATGGCCGACCTGGCCACCTCCAGCGGAGCGCGCGTGTTGGGATTTGATTATCGTCTTGCACCCGAACACCGCTTTCCGGCTGCTCTTGATGATTCACTTACGGTTTATCGTTGGCTCCTGGATCAAGGCATCGCACCCGCCAAACTTGCCATCGGCGGTGATTCCGCTGGCGCAGGACTTGCGCTCGCAACGTTGTTGAAAGCCCGCGACGAAGGGTTGCCAATGCCTGCCGCCATCGTTTTCCTGTCGCCCTGGCTCGACATGGAGGCGAATAGCGACACCTATCGTACCCGCGCCGCGCTCGACCCGTTGACCCAACGCCAAGCCGTTCTGATGATGGTAAAAACATATCTTGGCCGCGACGGCGATCCGTCACATCCTTATGCCTCGCCCATCAACGGCGACCTTGCCGGACTGCCGCCGATCCTTGTTCATGTCGGCGATCATGAAACAGTTTTGGGTGATTCCGAGTTGTTGCACGCCCGTGCCCGCGCTGCGGGCACTGAAATGGAAATTGTGGTCTGGGATGAGATGATACACCATTTTCAGGTTTTCCCCGAACTGGAGGAAGCCCGAAAATCAATTCAGCAGATCGGCGAATTCCTGCAAGAGAAACTGGCCTGATCTTCAGGACCGCGTAATCCCCATGCCACCTGACACACCCAGAGTCTCGCCAGTAATGTATCCGGCCTCGCGTGAGCTGATAAAGGCAACTGCAGAGGCAACTTCTTCGGATGTCCCAAGACGGCGCAGAAGTGTCGCCCCCTCCATCGCTTTCAGCAATTTATCCCCTGCTCCAGTTTCGAGCGCGCTACGCAACAGCGGCGTGTCGATCGGACCAGGCAAGATATTGTTGGCAGTGATGCCGTATCGGGCGTTTTCAATCGCTATGGACTTGGTAAAGGCGATAACGCCCCCTTTGGCAGCAGAATAGACAGATCCGCCACGCGAACCAATACGACCCGCCTCCGAAGAGATGTTGACGATCCGTCCAAAGCCAGCCTCTTGCATCGCAGGAAGAACAGCATGCGTCACGGCCAGAACAGCCTCAAGATTGACCCTTAAAAGGAACCTCCAATCTTCTTCTGTCGTGCTGGTAAAAAACCCATGCTGATCGACACCGGCGTTATTCACTGCGATGTCAAAAGGCCCATGCTCGCCGATCAGTGCTCGCACGCGGTCGAAATCGGTAACGTCAACAATCGCAGGCGTGACTTCATTTCCACATTCCTGGGCAAGCGCGATTGCGCCCTCCCGATCACGGTCAAGGATAACGACGCGCGCGCCCTCTGCGGCAAGCCGACGAACAACTGCAGCCCCAATACCTTGAGAACCGCCCGTCACCAAAGCGGAGAGGCCCGAAAGGCGTGTCAAAAAATCCATTGTCACTCCCCGGTGAAAACCGGTGCGCGTTTCTCGATCACCGCCATCAACCCTTCAAGCGAATCTTTGGTGCCCGAGAGGGTCGCAACTTCGCGTGCTTCATCCGGCAGGCTGGCTTCAAAACCGCGCCCCAAACCGTTCCACATCAACCGTTTGGTCGCAGCTTGTGACTTTGGAGCGCCGGCCGCTATTTGCTGCGCGACCTTCAAAACCTCGGCGTCCAACTCCTCATCGGGCACAACGCGCGTCACCAACCCGATCCGTTCAGCCTCTTCGGCGCCCACAAAACGGTTGGTTAATACCAGGTCCATCGCGCGTCGGAAGCCGACAATCTTGGAAAGCGTCGCGGTGGCGCCAGCATCAGGTGCCATGCCTACGCGGGTCCCACCAGCCATGATTTTGGCTCCTTCCCCGCAAATAACGAGATCGGAAGTACATACCAGGCCCAGTCCAGCCCCGCCGGTTGCATACCCGTGAACCTTGGCGATCACCGGCATTTCGAGATTCACCAGACCCGACATGCAGACTTGCAAATAAGCGGTTGCCATACGCAGATAATCGGGAAGGGCAGCCCCCTTGGAGGCAAATTCCTTCACGTCACCGCCACCACAAAATATCTTGCCGTTTCCCGAAAGAATGACGGCCCGCACACGCCGGTCACCATGCACCTTCATGATCACGTCCTGTAACGCCCGCATCAATTCTATGTTGAACCCGTTGCCACTTGCCGGACGGTTCAGCTGTATATTGGCAATCCCGGCCCCATAAGTCAGTAGCACCGGACCTTCGCTTACGATAGTCTCTTCACCTTCAAACACTTTTGCCTCCCTCTCCTACCTCAAACGAGGAAGGACAGCGTGTAAATCGCTTTATTGTTGTTGATCAAAACGACCTTCTTATAGGCCATCCTGAGCACCCCATCTATCCGACGCAATGTATATTCGTTGCGCGCGGCCCACATGGTATCGCCTCTCAGATTAGTCTCGAATATCTGAGCATTGCACATGACTTTAATATCGTCATTCGAAGACGTCAGAAACTCGAAATTCGAAATCACGCGGGCAAGCTGCGACGGCGGGGTCTGCGAATGCCGCCGCCCGGTCTTGAGTTGGCGTATGCGCAGAGCAACCCGCGAGCGGTTGTCGTAGATCAACGACATCTGCCGCTCAGGATCTGTGTCGGTGCCGTTTGCTGGCACCCAATACAACGCATCGTCGGTCCAAAGCGCTTCCCACGCGTCATAGTCGTGGATGTCCTGCAACCGCGCTTCGCGAAAAATGAATTGCTGAACTTCGTGGTAAAGTTCAGGGTTGAATGTCTTTTCATAGACCCGGGCCTTTCCGACCCATTCCTTCAGAATGTCGGGGCCTTCATTCTCTTGTACGTCAGTGGTCATGTGGCCTCCATCATGCTGCGGTAATGCTTCCAGATTTCACGGGACGGCAGGTCATCGGTCGAGTGGCCGATAAGATACCCATCTTCGTCGCGCCGTTCGCGATGTTCGCCACGCTTGAGAAACAAGTATTCCGGCTCACGAATTTCCAATCCACGCTGATTGCGCTCATACATCTCGGTATCATCGGCCAATAGAAAGCCTGCCGGACCAACCGACCCCATTGTCTGCTGGCGCAGGCGGCGATTGATGTCAGGGGCACCCTTGAACTGGATCGCAGTCGAATGCTGAATCGATTCATTGACTGAAATCGGCTGAATCACAAAGAGCTGAATCTCAGCGATGAAAAGGTTGGGAAAGATCATGACATGCGGCGTGCCATCAATCATGATTTCCCGAGCACGCTTGTCACCATAGGCTTCATTCATCTGTTTGGTATATTCTGGCAGCCTTTCGGATGTGGTCCCGAACCAACTCATCGGGGCGTCCCGGCGGCGGAACTCGGGGCGTGGATCGACTTCGGTATGACCATTGCCGAACGCACGCGTCACAGCGACCGCCTTGTCACCATACAGATCGCCGATGGCGCTGCTGGAGACCGAGAAAATCGAAGAATGTACGAACGCCGGATGATAACCGTCACATTCGTTTTCCAAAATGAACTTCCAGTTGGCACGGGTCCGGTGCTTAAGATAACCGGCGTTGATTTCGATTTCGCCCGTCGGAGAATTATCACACAGTTGGTCAATGGTGCGGACCGCCCCGCCCAGATGCTCTTCCAGCGTCGGACCTTCAGCGGCCATGGAGCCAAATACAAAACCCCGATAGCTGGCAACCCGCGCAACCTTGCCAAGGCCAAGCTTGGACTTGTCGACTCCCTTATAACCTTCCGGGAATGCATAGTTAATCAAGTCGCCCGTGTTCGAAAACGTCCACGAATGGTAAGGGCAAGTGAACCGAGCGCGATTTCCCTTTTCCTGCACACATACAGCATTACCGCGATGCGGACACCTGTTCAGCAACAGCTGGATTTTACCGTTCGAGTCGCGGGCCATCAGTACTGGCATTGGCCCAAGGGATTTGGTCACAAAGTCGTTCTTCTCAGGCACTTCGCTTTCATGCCCAATATAGACCCAGGTCGTGAACCAGATTTTCTCCACTTCTTCTTTGAAGATAGCCTCATCGCTATAGAGCGATCCATGCACCATACCTGGCCGGATAAGCTCATCCCACCTGGATATTTGATTTCCATCCATATTCATTCCCCCTTCATACAGGCTGAACTGATACACCATTACAGCAGGCATCACTAAAATAAACCGGACGCCCATCATTTTTATATAGAGGTTTGCCTGAAGTCAATCTAGATTGACGCGATGATTCAGTCAGACGATCAATCAGCCATATGCAATCCAAGCGCATTGCCTGAGCCTGTTGGTCCTGGCTTCCAAAGCGAGCCTCGGGATCACTGCGACAATGCACCCCGGGCTTTCCCAAAGCATTCACCAAAACCGATTTTAACCGCAAAAGCTCGACATTTACAAATTTAAATAACCCGTCTGACCGTATTCTTATATGGACTCATCCACAACATTGTGCGAACAATTGCCCACTGAGCTTTATTGTCAAAAGAGCTTTATACGGTGGACCAAAATGAATATGAGCGAAACACTTAGTGCGGCCGGTTCGGAAAGCGGCTTCCGCCTGGACGATCCGGTTTTCGTCGATGAAGACTTGCGTATGCTGCGGGAACAAGTCCGGCGCTTTGTCAACAAAGAGGTGATCCCCAACGCTGACGTTTGGGAGCGTGAAGGCAAGATTCCGCGCGACATGTTCCGCATACTCGGCGATATGGGTCTGCTGGGCATGCAGCATGAGGAGGAATTCGGCGGCACCCAAATGGGCGCGCTTGCCTCGGTCGTCTTTGGCGAAGAATTGTCTCGTTCCTCTTTTGGCGGCTTCACATCATCGGTCACGGTGCATACGGACATGTCAGCGTCCCATATCACCCGCGTCGGCACCCCAGAACAAAAGACCAAATTTCTTCCTGACCTGATTGCCGGAAAAAAGGTCTGTGCCGTTGGCGTCACCGAAGCTGGAGCAGGATCGGACGTGGCCGGCATAAGAACCAAAGCGGTGCGCGACGGCGACGACTGGATCATCAACGGCACCAAGATGTTCATAACCAATGCCGTCTATGGGGATATTGTCATATTGGCCGCTCGCACAGACGGGCCGGAAAGTGGCGCTCGGGGTATATCACTGTTCATTGTGCCCACCGACACGCCAGGTTTCAAAGTCGCAAACAAGCTTGAAAAACATGGCTGGCTCTGCTCGGACACTGCCGAACTCGTATTCGAGGACATGCGCGTGCCCAATGAAAACCTGCTCGGGGCTGAAAACCGCGGTTTCTATGCGATCATGCAAGGTTTTGAACAGGAACGGCTGATGATCGGCGCGTTCTGCGCAGGAGAAGGTGCAAAAGCGATTGAGCTGACCCTGGACTATGTGCGCACCCGCAAGGCATTTGGCAAAACACTGTGGGAACAGCAGGCAACGCGTCAACGTTTGGCCGATCTCGCATCAAAAGTGGCGATGATCCGCGCGCTGACCTATCAGACGGCCGCAGCCAAGGATTCCGGCCAGCCCGTCATTCGTGATACGGCGATGATCAAATCCGTGGGGCCGGAAATTCTGCACGAAGTCGTGCATGGCTGCCTGCAACTGCACGGTGGAACCGGTTATATGCGCGGCACTCCCATCGAGCGTATGGTGCGCGATGCTCGCATTCTGAGAATCGGCGGCGGCGCCACCGAAGTCATGCTTGAGGAAGTCGCCAAACGGATGTGATACTGGCGACGGGGCTTGGGTTGTCCTGCGCCTTGTCAGGTGATTGAGCCATCCGCCTTCATCGCCGCGATCTCCTCTGGTGCATACCCTGCAAGGGCAAGAACTTCAGCCGAATCCGCACCCGGCGCGCGTGGTGACAGGACAGGACCAGCCGGAGTGCGATCAAAACGCGGGGCCGGGGCCGCCTGCATCACCCCATCCTGTCGGAAAAAGATGCCGCGCTCGGCATTATGCGGATGCGCCTCGACCTCATCGAAGGTCAGAACTGGCGCCACACAGGCGTCGCAATCAGCGAAAATCCCAGCCCACTCATCGCGCGTCTTTGTTCGGAACACCTTTGCGTAGTCGGCGCTTAAACGCGACCAATTCTGCTTGTTCACCTGCTCGACTGGCGGAACATGTTCCAACCCGGCTTTCTCGCACATTTCCGCAAAAAACTTTGGTTCGATCGGTCCAACCGATATGGCCTTACCGTCGCTCGTCTCGTAACATCGATAATAGGGCGCTCCACCGTCCAGCATGTTGTGTTCGCGTTGCGTGTCCCAGACTCCGTTGTGCAACATCCAATGGAACACGCCCATCATTGCGGGAACACCATCGACAATCGCCGCGTCCACAACCTGCCCTTTTCCTGACACCTGTCGCTCCAAAAGCGCGGCAAGCACACCGAAAATCAGGAACATCGTCCCGCCGCCGTAATCTGCCACCAGGTTTAGTGGTGGCACCGGTGGCCGGTCAGCCGCGCCAATGGCGCCCAGCGACCCGGAAAGAGACATATAGTTGATGTCATGCCCCGCCAGATGCGCCAATGGTCCCGTTTGCCCCCAACCGGTCATGCGGCCAAACACCAGCCCTGGATTCTGTGCGAGGCATGGTTCAGGGCCAAGGCCCAATTTCTCCATCACGCCGGGTCGGAACCCCTCGAGAACGGCATCTGCCCGCCCGATCAAACGCATCGCAGCGTCGCGGCCAGAGTCGGATTTGAGGTTAAGCGCAACCGATTGCTTGTTCCGCCGGTTAATATTGGCCGGGTCGCCGCGGCCCGATTTGCGGTCAATCACAATAACCTCAGCCCCCAAGTCGGCGAGTAACTGCCCCGCAAGCGGGCAGGGGCCAAGCCCGGCCATTTCAACGATACGCAGATGTGAGAGCGGTCCAGACTTGATCATGAAAATCTCTTTTGGTTAGGCAAGCCCCAAATCACTGGCGGACTTTGTTGAATTCTGTGCGCTTAGGTCTGACAATAGTCCGACCGTTGGTTCCGGCTCCGAGCCAGGATTGGGTACGTCACTTTGGCAGCCATTCGCATAAGACGTGAAGGCTTCCACAATAACCCGGTCGTCCTGCTTGATAGATGAGTGACAAATGTGGCCTGCAATACCGCACCGTCAGGTTTCAGAATTCTGCGTTGTCACCTGGTTTACGAGCCTGTTGCCCTGCTTCACGGTTTCGATTTCGCCCCGCCGAACCAAACGATTTACATGTGCAAGTGTTTCTGTGAATGCGAAACTCATCTGGTGCGGATCCAGTTGTCTGGGGAACAGCACAGGCACCAAATCCGCCACAGACTGCGGAGCTTTTGCACAGGCCGACCGGATTAAGTCGCAGCGAATTTCGTGATGCGCTTCAAGTTCCTCGCAACGCAATTGCAGTCCATAAAACGGACGCCTATGCCCCGGAAGCACGAGCACATCGTCCGGAATCTCGTTTCGCAATAGCCGCAGAGAACGCAAAAAATGGCCCAAGGGATCGCCCTTCGGTTCTCCCGCATAGACGCTCACATTCGGTGAAATCTTCTCAATGACCTGATCCGCTGCAAACAGGAGTTTCTCTTCTGCACAATAAAGCATAATCTGTTCGGGCGCGTGCCCATCGCCGCTCAACACCCGAAATGACCGGTTTCCAATCTCCAGTGTATCGGGCATCATCAACCTGAGGAATGTGCTGGGCAGGTCGGATACACACTGTAAATATTCATTGCCTTGTATGGCAACAATTCCAGCACCTTCCTCCGTCATGCCGTGGCTGATGTAAAAGTCGAAAAATTGACGCAGACTGTTTTTTTCCGGTGCTAACGATATGACCTGACTGCCCATATAGGTCGAGAAACTCGTCAATAACGGCGCGTTGAAACGTTCACACATCCACCCTGCCAGTCCAATGTGGTCAGGGTGAAAATGAGTAGCGATAACGCGACTGATGCGAAACCCCTTGAGAGGGCCATCGAACAACTGTTGCCACACAGCGATTGCTTCGTCGGTCTGAATTCCGGTGTCAATCACTACCCAGCTGTCGCCGTCCTGGACGAGGTAAATATTCACATGATCCAGAAGATAAGGCAGTGGAATCCGAAGCCAGTGCAGTCCATCAGCAACCTCTGTCACATCACCATAAGCGGGCCCAGACTCGAACGGAAACTCGAGAACAGTACGAGGTGAGGTCAAGACAGTTTGCGGCACCAAAATTACCTTCCAAATTTTGAAAAACAGATCACCCAACAAAGTCAGAAGCTTCAAAACGTTGCTGGACTGCGGGACACCACAGCCAAGACGCGATTCGAACGCAGTATCGCCGGACACTAGTGAGTACCGACCGGGCAGGTCAAGATCACGCACATAAATAACAAGCCGGACTGCCGGTTTGTTTTTGAAAACTCCATTTTTCTAATTTTATTTTGAAATCATCTATGCTAATTTATCATAATCCGTACAATCGGACTAGGAATTATCGCCTTCTCGATCGTCGAATCTGCAATAATAGTGGAGCGTGAGAAGGCTCGTTTGGGGGGATAGATATGGATACGAAGCAATTGCGGTGCCCGACTGCAGGAATGCGCGCTGTTAGTCGATGAGTCAGCAGTCAACCCAATCGGATCTCGTCGACCCATTTCTCGAGATAAAGAATGCGCAAATCATCTATGACAATGCGATTGAAGCGGTGCGCGACGTATCTCTTTCGGTGGCAGAAGGCACCGTTGTTGCCTTGCTTGGCTCCAACGGGGCCGGCAAATCAACACTGCTCAAGGCCGTGACCGGAACCCTCCACCTTGAGGATGGTGAGCTGGAAAAAGGGTCAATCCATTTTGCCGGGCGCGACCTTGCTCGCAGCAAGACGGACGCAATTGTACGTGATGGCCTGGTTCTGGTGCCAGAAGGCCGCAAGCTTTTCGCTAATATGACGGTCGAAGAGAACCTGACCATGGGCGCGCATCTGAAATCAGCCTCAGAACTTCGCCGCCTTAAGCAAACCGTGTTCGAACTCTTCCCGAAACTCAAGGAGCGCCGAAGCCAAACCGCCGGCTATCTATCTGGGGGCGAGCAGCAAATGGTTGCAGTTGGTCGAGCGCTTATGGCAGAGCCGCGCCTCTTGGTGTTGGACGAGCCATCGCTTGGCCTCGCACCGCTTATCATCGATGCAATCTATGAAACCATCGCACTCATGCGCCGAGAGCTCAACATGACTGTTTTTCTTGTCGAACAGAATGCGACCCAGGCGATGAACTTGGCCGACTATGTCTACATCATGGAAAATGGCCGCATCGTCCTGGATGGTCCAGCGGATAAAATGCGCACAAATCTGGATGTCCAGGAGTATTATCTCGGATTTTCCAGTGGCGGCGAAGAGCGCAAGAGCTTCCGTGACATTAAACATTACAAACGTCGCAAAAGGTGGCTGTCATGACTGCACTTCTGCGCCTCAAGGACGTCACCAGGAAATTTGGCGGCATCAATGCAGTCAATGGCGTTTCGCTGAGTATCGAAAAAGGTGAGATCGTTTCGGTGATAGGCCCTAACGGCGCGGGCAAAACGACGCTGTTCAATCTGATCTCGGGTTTCTTGCCCGTCACAACCGGTAGCATCTCTGTCGAGGGGCGCGATCTGGCACAAGTGCCTGCCCATAAATATGTCCAACTTGGAATCGGGCGAACGTTTCAGAATCTGGCACTTTTCAAACACGGCACCGTTGTCGACAATATACTCGTAGGACGGCACTGGCAGATGAAGACCAGCGTGATTGAGGCCGCCCTGCATTTTGGACGCTCTCGCCGCGAAGAGATCGCAGCGCGTGAAAGGGTCGAGGAAATCATTGAGTTTCTCGAAATCGAACATGTGCGTGACAAAGTCGTGGGCACACTTTCCTACGGGCAACAAAAACGCGTCGAACTTGGGCGTGCGCTTGCGACCAACCCCAAAGTTCTTCTGCTGGACGAAATCGTCGCCGGCATGAATCAGGAAGAAACCGAAGATATTGCCCGCTTTATCCTGGATATTCGAGAAGAGTTGGGTGTGGCAATTCTGTTGATTGAGCACGACATGCATTTGGTCATGGATATTTCTGATCGTGTTCACGCGCTCAACTTTGGCAGAACGATTACCGAAGGCCGACCTGAGGACGTGCGCAGTCATCCTGGCGTGGTCGAGGCCTATCTCGGAAGCGGCGGCGCCGAGCAGCAAGCAGGCCCCGACCATGCGAAAGCCACAGAGGCAGCACTATGAACGACCAATCGCATCCTGACTTGATCGATATCGGACAGCTTCTGGACCAGAACCAGGCCTGTTTGCCAAAGGACTTTGATCCCTTTGATTTGCAAAACCTAACCGAGGGCACTGGCACCTTGCCTCGCCTCTTGCGTGAACATGCTCGCCGCAGCGGCGCTGAGCTTGCCCTACGCGAAAAAGAGATGGGGGTCTGGCGCAGATATGACTGGAACCACTATTATTCACAGGCCAGGCGCTTTGCTCTGGCGTTGCTGTCCTTGGGGTTCACCCGCGGCGATCGTATCATCATCGCCAGCGAGAACACCCCAGAGTGGTACTATTCTGATCTCGGCGCAGAGCTGATCGGTGCAATACCGATTGGCATTTATCCGACCAACCCTTGGCCCGAACTGCAACATATCGCGCGCCATTCCGCGGCAAAAATGGCGGTTTGTGGTGATCAAGAGCAGACCGATAAAGTGCTCGAAGCTCAGGTAAACGAAGGCGGGCTGGCAGATCTGGAATACGTTGTTTGTGTCGACACCAAAGGGTTGCGCCATTATGAACAGCCCTACCTGAAGTCGTTCGAAGCGCTGCTGTCACTGGGTGATGCCTATCTGGAGGAAAATCCAGATGTCGACGCCAAGCTCGACGCGATGATCGACGCTTCATCGCCCGACGATGTGGCGCTGATGGTTTATACCTCCGGCACAACAGGTCCGCCCAAAGGCGCTATGCTGACGCACCGGAACATCATCTATTCGACTTACAACTATGCGCGGACTGTCGGCGCCGACACGCGTGGAATCGAAGCTGTGGGTTACCTGCCGCTCTGCCATGCCGCGGAGCGCTGTTATTCGATGGCGATGCTGCTGTGTGCAGGTGGCACTGTGAACTTTGCCGAAAGCATCGACACTGTGAACGAGAATGTGCGCGAAATCGCGCCCAGCTTTATGGTCGGTGTTCCCCGCATCTGGGAAAAAATGAAAGAGAGCTTTGAGTTCCGCCTCAAGGAAAGTGGCGCTTTGCAGCGAAATGCGGCCAATTGGCTTCTCAAACATGGGCGCCGCCTTGACGCAGTTCGACACGAAAACGACGGTAATCTCAATACAGGCCAGCGGTTTCAAGCTCGGCTTTTGCACTGGCTCCTGTTTCGGAACATCCAAAAATATCTTGGCCTCGACCGTACGTATCACCGTCTTTGCGGTGGCGCATCGGTATCGCCAGAGACCCTGAAGTTTTTTTCCATGATCGGGGTCCCGCTGAGCCAGGGCTATGGCATGACCGAAGTCGCCGGTTGTGTATTCGTGCAAAAACCCGGTTACTTCAGCCTCGGCGGAGCGGGCATAGCGGTCGAGGGTACCAAATATGAAATTGCCGATGACGGGGAAATTCTTATCGGTGGTCCGGCCATTTTCAAAGGCTATTTTCGGGACCCTGCCGCAACCAGCGACACGATGCAGGGCGACTTGCTGAAGACGGGCGATATTGTAAGCCAATTCGACAACGGTGAAATCTCTGTCGTTGACCGCAAGAAAGCCATCATCATCACCGCTGGCGGCAAGAACATCGCGCCTTCTGAAATCGAAAACACCATTAAGGATAGCCCCTTTATCAAAGAGGTGATCGTTACCGGTGAAGGGATGAAGTTCCTCGGCGCTCTGATCCAGATTGATTTCGACAATGTCGGGCTTTGGGCCAGCGAGCAGGATCTGTCCTATACCAATTACAAATCCTTGTCGCAACGCCCCGAGGTGCGCGAACTTGTGCAAACCGTTGTTGACGGTGCCAATGCCCGATTTGCGCGAGTCGAGAACATCCGCAAATTCGTAATCCTCGAAAAAGAACTCGACCACGACGATGGCGAATTGACGGCGACACAGAAGGTGCGGCGGTCGATCATTGACACCAAGTTCGCACGCGAACTCGAAATTATCTACGGAGGGAGCGAGAAATGACATACCTCCTGGAGTTACTTTCCTCGGGTCTGGCCATCGGTGCCGTTTATGGGCTGATCGCGATGAGTTTTGCGATCATCTACAAATCCACCGGCCTTTTGAATTTCTCACAGGGTGAAATGAGCATGATCATTGCCTATGTCGCCTGGTCAATCTCTACCGGGACAGATGGCAATCCGTTTATCGTCGCGATCGGCTCAATTGGCTTCGCCATCCTTTTTGCATTGGCTGTTGAACGCATCGCTATCCGACCGATGATGGGCGAGCCTATCTTGTCGCAGATTATGGTGACGATTGGACTTTCGGTTATCTTTCGCGCACTCGTCACGCTGCTTTGGGACGGCCTGCCACACAACATGGAGCTCGCAGCCGGCAACGCGCTTGTTGATTTTGGCGGCATTCAGGTACGGGTGGCACAAATCGCTGTGGTGGTGATGCTCTTCGTAGCCATTGCGGGGATGTGGGCCTTTTTCCGATACTCCCGGTTTGGATTGGCGATGCGCGCCGTTGCTTCTGACGACGGAACCGCACAATTGATGGGCGTCAAAACGGGTCGGGTACAGATGGCGGCCTGGGCTGCGTCGGCAGTCATGTCCGGCACGGCCGGTGTGCTGTTTGCTATCGCCTTCGAATTGTCCCCCAGCCTCTATGGGCTTGGTCTCAAAGCTTTCCCAGCAACGATTCTTGGTGGACTTGATTCCGTCATCGGCTCCGCCTTCGGTGGGCTTATCATCGGCGTCGCTGAAAACCTTGTGGGTGGCTACATCAGTTCAAGCCTCAAGGAAATTGCCGGTTTCGTTATCATTATTCTGATCCTCATGATCCGTCCTTACGGCTTGTTTGGCGAAAAACGTATTGAGAGGCTCTAATGCGTAGCGGTTATTTCAAAGAAACAGTTGCCGAACACATCAATCTGACAGATTCGACGCTCCAGCGTATCTGGATCCTGATTGGTCTTATTTTCGTCGTCGCCCTTCCTTTCTATTTCGGCTTGTACGGGATTTCCCTGATTACCCTGATGGCAATCTCGGCAATCGGTGCAATGGGGCTCAACATCCTCACCGGCTGGACCGGCCAAATCTCGTTGGGACAGACTGCCTTTATGGTGCTCGGCGCGTATGCCTATGCAATCAGCGTCGAATCCTGGGGCTGGCCTCCGATTATCGGTTTTGCATTGGCCGGCATTGTACCGGCATTTGCCAGTGTACTCGTTGGCGTCCCCTCTTTGCGGCTCAAAGGCCTTTATTTGGCTGTAACCACGCTGGCATCAGCCTTTATCGTGAACCAACTGGTACTGGAGTTTGACGGCCTGACCAACGGTGCTTCGGGCATCTTTGTGAACCGCCCGACAATCTTCGGTTATGCCTTCGACACCGACGCCAAGCTCTTTTACCTCGTCGCATTTATTGGCTTGTTAACCGTATTGGCCTGCTTGAATCTGCGCCGCTCGCGCATCGGAAGGGCCTTCATAGCGATCCGTGACAATGACAACGCCGCCCGGGTGATGGGAATTGATCTGCGTGCCTACAAACTCTACGCGTTTATGGCCAGCTCCTTCATCGTCGGCATTTCCGGTGCGCTCTATGGCATATTCTTGAGCTTTGTGACCATCGACGGGTTCCCGTTGTTGCTGGCAATCGAGGCTCTGGCCATCCTGATTGTCGGTGGCATGGGCAGCATTGCAGGTGCAATTCTGGGTGCCATCTTTCTTGTTGGGCTGCCCGAAATTACCTCGGCCATCTTCGGTATGTTTGGCGAAACAGCCAAGCAATTCCTATCGACAGGTGCGCATGAGATCAAAGGGCTGCTCTATGGGCTCGTGATCATTCTCTTCTTAAGGCTGCAACCGCATGGGCTTATGGGCCTTTGGCAGGACGCCAAGCGTGCATGGACGCTATGGCCACTTCGGTATTAATCAAAACCAATGGAGGAACTATTCATGAAACTGATCAAAGGACTAACGGCAGCGATACTGCTCGCGCTTTCCGCCGGAGGGGCGACCGCTGAACAAGGTATCACCGATACCGAAATTCTGTTGGGCGATGTCGCTCCGTTGACCGGGCCTCCAGGCCTTCTGGGCATTGCACACAATGTGGGCGTCAAACTGGCTATCGCCGAAGTCAATTCGGCGGGAGGTATTTCAGGCCGTCAGGTAAAACTCGTTTCCGAAGATGACGGCTACGTCTCCTCGCGGACCATCCAATCGATCCGCAAACTGATCGGTGTAGACAAGGTCTTCGCTCTAACGGCACTGTCCGGGTCGGGGCAAGCAATGGCAGCAATGCCCATTGTCAAACAAGCGGGCATTCCAGCCATGGTCCCGATCGGGCAACTTCCGGCGATGTATGAACCGCCAATCAACAACGTTTTTGTGGTGGGACAGACATACACAGAGGGCATGCGTCAACTGGCGCTCTATCTGGCGAAAACCCATCCGGGTGCGAAATGGGGCGTAATTCTGCAAGATGATGACTACGGAAAAGCGCTCGCCGAAGGCCTCGAGCAAGCTCAGGCTGACGTCGAAATCAACATCGAGTTCGAAACCAAATATGCCCGGGGACAAAAAGACTTTGCCTCCGAGATGCTACGCGTCAAGGCCGCCGACATCGACGTTTTGATTGCCGGTGGCATCATCTCGGAAAACATCGGAATGGTGAAAGAGGCAGAGAAGCTCAGCATCACACCGACGATTGCCGCGTTCTGGCCAGGCCGTGTGCCAGAAGTTCTCAAGGCAATTGGTCCGGCAAGCGACGGCCTGATGGGTGTCGACTATGTCACGCCCAACCAGTCTGAAGCCGGTCAGGCCTTCGTCGAACTCGCCAAACAATTCCTCAGTGAAGAAGAAGTGCCACGGATCAACCGCTATACAATGACCGGTTACGCTTCGACAAAAGTTCTTCTGACGGCGATCAAAGCCTGTGAGGCCGATCTTACCTGGGCCTGCACAATCGAAAAGTTGCAGAGCAATCCCCCGGTGGAAACCGGTGTCATGGCACCGGTCAGTTTCGGTGAAGGCAACCGTTTCTCAAATTCTCCTGTCACCATTATGACAGCGGATTTCGAGACGCTCAGCTACTCGCCTGTCAAAGACTAAACACTGTGCTGCCACCGGGGTTTCGGTGGCAGCGCCTACTCATCAGATAATTCAAGGACGTCCATGCCGGAACAAATCGTTATTGTTGGGGCCGGTCAGGGAGGCTTTCAGGCCGCAGCAAGTCTGCGCCAAAACGACAGTAACGCCCGGATAACTTTGATCGGGGACGAACCCGGCCTACCATACCAAAGACCACCCCTGTCCAAGTCTTTTATGAAGGATGGCGACCCGGCCAGGCTTCTGCTGCGACCTAAAACATTCTTCGAAAAGAACCAAATTAACCTGGTGGATAAGTCCCGCGTGTCGTTCATCGACCGGGTCGTAAAGGAAGTGGAGACCAAATCCGGACTCAGGTTTCCTTATGACCATCTGATTTTGGCTACAGGTGCTCGCAATACAAAACCGCCAATCCGTAATATTGGGGCCCATGGATTACACGATCTCCGGACACTCGCCGACGCCACCGCAATGCGTTCTGCTGTCGTCTCCGCTCGTCATGCCGTGGTAATCGGGGGCGGCTTCATCGGGCTGGAATTCGCCGCCCAAGCCCGTGCAGCAGGAATTGAAGTGACAGTTGTCGAAATGGCCCCCCGTCTCATGGCGCGGGTTGTCAGCCCTGGGATGTCACACCTGTTCGCTGATATGCATCTTGCAATGGGGACGCAACTGGTTTTCGGCCAGCCAGCCGTCGAAATCCTGTCCACAAACAACGGTGCTGCAAGCGGCGTTCTTTTGGCGGATGGAACCGAACTGCAAGGCGACATGGTGCTGCTGGCCTCAGGCGTTCAACCGAATACCGGACTTGCTGCCGCGGCAGGCCTGGAAATCGAAAACGGTATTGTCGTGGATCATATGCTGCAAACCGCCGATCCGGCGATCTTCGCCTTGGGCGATTGCGCAGCTTTCACCGAATTTTGCTCGGGCAAGCGCATCCGGCTGGAGTCGGTTCAGGCGGCCACAGATCAGGCGCGCGCCATAGCCAGGAATTTGACCGGCAACCCTGCAGCCTATGACGCTATTGCCTGGTTCTGGAGCGACCAAGCCGACTGGAAGTTACAGATTGCAGGACTGCCAAAAGAGAACGGCGAGACCCATTTGATCAGACTCAACCACAACTCCGCAACCGCCCTGTGGTTCAGCGACGGGATCCTGACTTGCGCCGAAACCGTGAACGCAGCAGGCGAGCACATGGCCGCACGCAGGCTCCTGGCCTCTGGGTTGCCTGTTACAAGAAGCGACCTGGAGATGAATGACTATCGCCTGACGGATTATTTAAAAAGCACTCTCAAAGCGCCGTGACGTGAAACAGTCGGTGCAGATTGTCACAGCCAAAAGGAAAAAAACATGGCCGAAGCATATATCGTGGATCATTGCAGAACCCCGCGCGGTATTGGGAAACTCGGCAAAGGTTCACTGGCCGGGTTGCATCCACAACATCTGGGCGCGACTGTTCTTCGTGCATTGCGCGACCGCAACAACCTTCTGACCGACAAGGTGGACGACATCATCTGGGGTTGCTCAAATCAACAGGCCACACAGGGAAACGACCTTGGGAGAATGAGCGCGCTGGCGGCGGACTACGACGTAAAGGCATCTGGGGTCACGCTTGATCGGTTCTGCGGCTCTGGCATTACGTCGGTGAGTTTCGCTGCCGCAATGATCATGGCCGGAATGGAAGACATCGTCATCGCCGGCGGAGCGGAGATGATGTCGTTCAACTACGGCGATCCACGGGCAAAACGGACGCAGTTGATGGACTCCGACAACCTGTCGCTTCGCCGTCTGCACCCGCAAGTCAGCCAGGGTATCTGTGCCGACGCCATCGCATCAATTGAGGGCATTTCGCGACGTGCAACCGAAGAACTGGCGGTCGAAAGCCAACGCCGCACCGACCACGCCATTCGCCATGGCTATTTCAACAGGTCCACCGTTCCTGTGCTCAATGAGGACGGCTCGATTGCTCTTGACCACGAGGAATATCCCCGCCCCCAGACCACGCTTGAAGGCCTTGCCGGGCTCAAACCCGCCTTTGAGGCCGTAGCACACACGCCGATCGACGAGGACGGAACGACGCAGCTTGAACTGATCCGGCGGGCCATCCCCGATCTCGATATCTCATTCATCCATCATGCCGGTACTTCCTCAGGCGTGGTAGACGGCGCAGCTGCAATACTCATCGCATCCGAACAGGCGCTCAATACCTATGGCTGGACCCCGCGCGCGCGCATTGTGGCCATGGCCAATGTCGGCGATAGTCCTGAGCTGATGCTGAACGCGCCGGTACCCGCAGCAAAAAAGGTGCTGGAAAAGGCCAACCTGACACTGGAAGATATTGATCTTTTCGAAATCAACGAGGCATTTGCCGTCGTTGCCGAGAAGTTCATCCGTGATCTTGGCCTTAATCGTGACAAAATCAATGTCAATGGCGGTGCAATTGCGCTCGGACACCCGATCGGCGCGACGGGTTCCATCCTGATCGGGACGCTGCTGGACGAGTTGGAACGCCGGGATCTGCGCCGAGGGCTCGTCACCATGTGCGCGGCTGGCGGCATGGCCCCTGCCATCATAATTGAGCGCGTATGATGCTCGCCCCTATCACACTGGAAACACGGATAAATCGATGCCAAAGATAACCTATATCGAGCAGGACGGAACGCAACATGAAGTTGTGGTTTCGATTGGCAGCACTGTCATGGAGGGCGCGCGCGACAACGACATTGCGGGCATCCTGGCAGATTGCGGCGGCGCTTGTGCCTGCTCGACCTGCCATGTTTACATTGACCCCGCATGGATTGACAGATTGCCGCCAAAGGAGAGCATGGAAAACGACATGTTGGATTTTGCCTTTGAGCCCGATCCATTGAGGTCGCGGTTGACGTGTCAGATCAAGGTAACCGAAGCCTTGGATGGCCTTGTTGTTTTTTTGCCGATACAGCAAATCTGAAAATTTATCCACAGCGCACCCAACAACGCTGAGATGAAGCTGACCAGATAGAATGGTTGTCCCGGTCAAAGACGTGATCGACTATAATGTGAAAGTTCCCGTCAATGCGGACGAAATCGTGGGCTCAGTTGACGAGCTCGTTGCGAAACTTAAAGAAACGGGGGCCGCGTAATGTCAGTTTTTCTTCTGGCAGAAGTCGTCAGTGGCGAGCATGCATTTGACCCAACAGCCAAAGCCGTCACAGCGCGAAAACGCTTGGCGATGTGACCGTTCTGTGCGTCGGCCCTTCGGCCGCTGCCGCAGGCGAACACGCAGCGAAAATCGACGGTGTGAGCAAAGTGCTCATCAACGAAATTGTCATTTATGAGTACTCTTCTGGCACCAAATGACGCTCGAGCCAGGTGCGATGTTTCTGATACATGAATGCGTTTGCCTCCAAGGTGCGGGGCCCTGTTGTCTCCCGGCAAGAGTAAAGATCCAAACTGATTTAACCTCCTTTGTTGAAGGTTGTGCCGGCCCATGGCCGTGTTGGTCTTTGAGCCAGGCGATCAATTGGGAATCAGAGCCTTCCCCACGGACATCCACAACCGCCTCCCGCAGCTTCCTGCTTCCTGCTTCCAAGGTTTGTTAGAGCATGTCTGACTTTCATTGATTCACTCTGCCAGTTGTCTTTTGGCCAGGATCAAGTTGGTTCGCGAAGCGCGTACCTTAAGGTGCGGGCAAGCGAAACGACGTAGATAGAGCGCTTCATGATCAAATGGAATCATTTGACCGAATCGATTTTGGTTGCTGATCCGATCAAAACGTCGTTTCTTCGAAACGATGTTATGACCTCCTCCTTTGTTTGGCGCGCTATCTTATCGGAAAACCGCTACGCACTTTTCCCGAAGCGCTAAAGGCGACTTGTAAGCCTCGGTGCTTCCCCACCACAAGCGCAAGTCAACGCGAGCAGCGGGCAAAATCGCCCATTTTTCTTATTAAACTGGCCCTCTCATGCAAATGATTGAAATAGAATCCTTTCTTCAATGGGTGGGGAAAGCCAGACATGCTCTAACGCGGTCCGACCCAGCCGAGACTAGGAATTCAGTACGGCTTCCGCGTTGTCCGCCATCGCCTCCAGACGTATGGCCGCGACCTCGCCGGTCAAGGCTTCTGCCCATAATTCGTTTGCGATGGCTTCGTGGATCTGGACGACATGGTCCATGTCATTGATGGAGGCGACACCGATGCGAATATTGGGAATGTCGCCTATCCTGAACGGGCTGGTCACCACAATGCTGCGGTCCTGCTGGCGGACAATCTGAAACCCGCTGACCGGCAAACCCTCTATGACCAATCCAACCTGAACGCCCATCGGCGGGTGACGCAACAGGTCGGCCATATGCCGGACTTCCCTGATCGCATGGGCCTTGCGTTCGAGAGAAACCTGCTCCGAGAGGCCGGATTTGGCGATAAGACCGGTCGTCAGGAAGCGCTCCACCTCCGGCACGGATGATATGCTGACGATACCGGTCTTGCGCTTGTGAAAATTAGCTTTTCGCTTCAGCAGGCTCTCCATCAGGCTATCAAGCTGCTTGGTGGTGGAGACCGCATCCTTCGAATAGGTCTCGGCGAGAGCCTTTTGCAGAAAACCATCATATTCGGGCGAAGTCAGCACATAGGCGACCGGCCCATAGAGGACGACCATGGACAACGCCTGTTGTTCAATCTGCCGCAAGCGCTCGAAGAATGCGATGCCGTTGGAGATAAATTCGATATCGGCGCCAAGCAGAGCTGTAAGCGGCACGCCGAGCAGCCTTCCGAGCCGGGCGATCGTCTCGATCTTGACCACCTCGCCCTGTTCGTAGCGATAGACCGCAGCTCGGCTGACGCCGAGCTTTTCGGCCACCTTGTCGACGCTTTGATTGGAGCCAACCCGATAGGCGCGGAGCCGATCTCCAATCTCCGGAAAGTGCTTGGATTTGGATCTGGCCACAAAATGCCCTTTCTACAAATGTGAGAATTCATCTCAGAATTTTCGTTTATTCGCTATATTTGAAACTTTACGTGACAATTTTTCAAGAGAATAATCGCCTTGGAAAAGGAGATGTCCATGAAAGTGTCACAAAGCACCATCGTTGATGGCCGTAGGGTCGTTTATGACCACATGGGCGAAGCCGACAATGCCGTGATTTTCGTTCACGGCGGTTTCGGGAGCTCATCCGAGCTGTGGCATCCGCCCATGCAGGCGCTGCCCGAGGACTTCGCGGGCTACGCCATCAACAATTTCATTCGTTCAGAGGCGCCGCCGGAAGGCTACAGCGTTGCGAATTTCGCCAAACGGTTGACCGGGCTTCCCTCGGCACTTGGCCTCGACCGCCCGGTCATCGTCGGCCATTCCATGGGAGGTGTTGTTTGTCAGCTCGCATCGCTCATCGCCCCGGAGACTTTCGGCGGCATGGTGCTCGTGGGCACGGGGCCGAGCATGCGCAACCACGGCGTCGGCCAGCGATTGCTCGACCGCCTGCGCACCGAGGGTTATTCCGAACAATTGATGCGCGAGGTGAGCGCCAACTGGTTCTATCGCGAGCCTCCCGAGGGGTTCTTCGACGCCTATGTTGCCCGGGCGCTCACCGCTTCGCCGGAGGCGATGATCGACGTTCAAGCCAGCCTGCTCGAGACCGATCTGGTCGATCGGCTGCCCATGATCTCAATCCCGACCCTGATCGTCCACGGCGCGCACGACGTGGGGCGTCCCCTCGACCACGCCCTTTTGCTGCAAAAAGGAATCCGCGGAAGCCAATTGCACGTTTGCGAAGACAGCGGGCATTCCCCGATGCTCGAAACACAAGACGAATTCAATGCGGTCTTCCACCGGTTTCTCAATACGGTTTTCAACCAATCCGCACCCCTCCCACCCTCGAACTGAATGGAAAGAACATATCATGCGTCTATTCAATCTCGTCTTCAGATGTGTCGCCCTGAGCGGCGCGCTTCTCCCGGCCGCAGCGCTTGCCCAGACAAGCATCACGGCGATCGGCGGTTTCTCCAACCAGTACCAGAACGTCCAGATCGAAAAGCCGTTCTTCGAGACGCTGCCGGAAAAAACCGGTGGGGCGTTCAAGGTCAATTTCCGCTCGATCAACGAGCTTGGCATGAAGGGCTTTGATGCCTTCCGCCAGCTCCGGTCCGGCGCTTTCGACATCATGGCAATCTCGCCGGGTTATGTGTCCGGCGACGACCCTTTCGTTCTGGGGCTCGATCTGCCAGGCATCATGCCGAAGCTTGAAACGGCACGCGCAGCCATCGATTCCTACCGCGCGCCACTCGCGGCGCGGATCAAAGACCGGTTTGGCGGCCATGTGCTGGCCATCTGGCCCTATCCGGCGCAGATGCTCTTCTGCAAGGGCGAGTTGAACAGCCTGGAAGACCTGAAAGGCAAGAAAGTGCGTGTCTTCTCATCGGCGCTGAGCGACCTTGTCGCCAATTTCGGCGCCACCGGCGTGAGCCTGCCATTCTCCGAAGTCTATCCGAGCCTGCAGCGCGGCGTCATCGATTGCGCGGTTACCGCCTCGCTGTCAGGCAACGAGGCCAAGTGGTTCGAGGTGACCGACACGCTCTACACCCTGCCGATCAGCTGGGCGATCCAGTTGCACGTGGCCAATGGCGCGTTCTGGGATGGTCTGTCGGATGAGGACAAGGCGACGCTGACCGAGCAGTTCGGGTCCATGGAAGACCAGATGTGGTCCGTTGCACAGCAGGCTACGGTCGATGGCGTCAATTGCAGCACCGGCACGCAGCCCTGCGAAATCGGCACTTCGGCGAAGATGGCTCTTTCCCCCTTCGGCGAAGCGGATGAAGCCGCCCTCATCGAAGCGGTCTCGACGGCGGTCTTGCCGTCCTGGGGCAAGGAGTGCGACGCTGCGTTTTCCGAGTGCACGTCGATCTGGAATGACACGGTCGGCAAGGCCACCGGTTATTCGATCAAATAGGATACGAAAATGGGCAGGGCAATGAACAAGATCATCGACGGACTTTCCATCGCTGCCGGGATGGCGTTCGTTGCCCTCGCCCTCATCACGACTGTCGAAGTCATTGGCCGCAAGTTCTTCAATTTCTCTCTGCAAGGCGTCGACGAAATGGGCGGCTATGTCTACGCCATCGGTTCCGCAATCGGCTTCGTCGCCGCCTACACGGCAAACATTCATATTCGTGTCGACCTGATCGTCTCTCGTCTGCCAGTGTCAGCACGAGCGGTTCTCAATCTCGCCTCCCATGTCTTGCTGGCCTGTTTCATTCTGTTTCTGACCTGGCGCGCAACAGCACAGTTTCTGGACTCCTGGCATCTCGGCGCACTGGCGCCGACGCCTTTGCGCACGCCGCTGGTTTTCCCGCAAGGCATCTGGCTTGCCATGCTCGTCCTGTTTTGCGTGGTGTTGATCGCCAAGCTGGGCGTTGCGGTGAAGCTTCTCACCCAGCCCGGTGGCGCAGAAGCGGCTGCAAGATTGCTGGACATTGCGCCGGCAACGGAAGAACTCGAAACCGAACTTGCCTCACTTCGGCAGCGCCGGTCTGACGGAGTGGATCGCTGATGCCGGACGCAACCATTCTCGCAGCCCTTTATGTTGCCGCTCTGATCGGATTCTCGCTGCTGGGGTTCCACGTGGCCGCGGTCATGGCTTTGCTGGGCGTCGTCGGTGCGCTGGTCACCTTCGGCCCAGCGGTGGTGATGAATATCGCAGGACTGACATGGGCGACATCGAACGACTATCTGCTGGTGTCACTGCCCATGTTCGTGCTGATGGGCGAAATCCTGCTGCGCTCGGGAATCACCGACCGGCTCTACACCGCGCTCAGCAGTTGGATGGCCCAGTTGCCCGGCGGCCTTCTGCATACCAACATCTTCGCCAGTGCAATCTTCTCCGCCATATCCGGTTCGAGCGTTGCGACGGCGGCAACGATCGGTAGCGTTGCACTGCCGAACATGACGCGCCTGGGCTACGGTCAGCGCGTGGCGCTGGGTTCCATTGCGGCTGGCGGCACGCTGGGCATTCTCATCCCGCCAAGCATCAACATGATCATCTACGGGTCGATTACCAACACGTCAGTCGGCCGTTTGTTCGCCGCCGGCGTTGTGCCTGGCCTGGTTCTGACCGGTTTCTTCATTTGCGCCATTGTCGTCTGGACGTGGCTCGACAGATCATCAGGCGGTGAGCGCGCAACACGCGTGCCGCTTGCCGAGCGCCTGCGCTTGCTGGGTGATCTGGTCCCGATCGCGGTCATATTCCTGGTGGTCATGGGGAGCCTCTATTCAGGCTTCGCGACTGCGACAGAAGCGGCAGCGCTGGGCACGGTGGCAGCGCTGGGGCTTGCAGCCTGGCACCGGCGCCTGAACCGCGCCATTCTCTTCGAGGCGTTTCGCTCGACGGTCCGCGTCACCGGCATGGTCACGCTGCTTATCGTTTCTGCTTTCTTCCTCAATTTCGTGCTCGGTCTGATCGGCATTCCCCAGGCAGTGGCCCATTGGGTGGAGTCGGTCAGCACCGGCCCGGCGATGACGATACTCCTTTTGGTGCTGCTCTATCTGTTGCTGGGCTGCTTCATGGAGACCCTGTCCATGCTCATCACCACATTGCCTATTGTTGCGCCGATCGTGGCCGCGCAGGGGATCGATCCGGTCTGGTTCGGGGTGTTTGTGGTGATCATGTGCGAGCTCTCTCTGGTCACCCCGCCGGTCGGCATGAACCTCTACGTGGTGCAAGGCATTCGACCGCCTGGCTCGGATGTGCGCGATGTCATCGTCGGTGTCGCACCCTTTATCGCCGGCATGCTCGTGCTTGTGGCGGCCTTGTGGGTATTTCCGCAATTGGCGCTTTGGCTGCCCAATCTGATCTACGGCTAGGAAGCGCGCATGGACCTTCAACTGACAGGCAGCGTTGCCTTGATCACCGGCCCTGCCAAGGGCATGGGCGCCTCCATCAGCCGCGCCTTTGCGTCCGAGGGCTGCAAGCTGGTGCTGGTGGGCCGTGACCTGTCGGCCATCGAACCGCTGGCAAAGGATTTGATGGACCGCGGGAGCGAGGTGATTGTGCAGGCCTGCGACGTCCACAATGCCGATGATTGCGAAAAGGCCGTCGCCAGCGCCATCGAAGGATTTGGCAGCGTGGATATTCTGGTCAATGTCGCCGGTGGAACCGGACCGATCGGCAAGACAGGGGTGGAAACGAGCCCGCAAGAGTTTGACGACATTGTCTCCCTCAACATGGGTGGCTGCTTCCACATGATACGGGCCGCCGCGCCTTCGATGATCGCCCGTCGCCGGGGCAAGATCGTCAACGTCGGCGGCACATTCGGCATGCGCGGCCGCGCCGGTCGTATGTCCTACTCTGCCTCCAAATGGGGTCTTCGCGGCCTGACCAAAAGCTTCGCTCTCGAACTCGGCACAGACAATATCAACGTCAACCATGTCGCTCCGGGAATGGTCGATGGCCCCCGCTTTCGAGAGAAAGTCTGCCGGAACATGGCCCGCGATCTGGGCATATCCGAAGAAGAAGCTGCCCGTCGCCATGCAGAAGATTACGCGCTTCACCGGATCTCTGAGGATGTCGATGTCGCCAATGCCTGCCTGTTCCTGGCCAGCGATGTGTCGCGCCAGATTACCGGAGCCGACCTGCCCGTCGATGGCGGCTGGGCGGCTCTATGATGCGTTAACGGAGACTATTCATGCACGACAAGATTGATCTGCTGATTATCAATGGACTGGTGGTCACGCCGCAAGCCAGTTTCGAGGCGGCCATTGCCATCAGGGATGGCAAGATCGTTGCCATCGGCGATGCGGGCTGTTTGCCGCAGGCGGAAGAGATTCTGGATGCCGCCGGCCTGGCGATCCTACCGGGCGCCATCGATGTGCATGTGCATTTTCGCGATCCCGGTTACACGCACAAGGAGGACTGGGAAAGCGGGACGGCTGCCGCAGCCCATGGCGGGGTGACGACCGTGTTCGATATGCCCAACACCATTCCAACTGTCGCCACACCGGATGTCCTGGCCCAAAAGCACGCGATTGCCGCAAGCAAGGCGCATGTCGACTACGGGCTTTATGCCGTTCTCGGCGAAGAATCCATCGATCACCTGGAAGGGCTGATCGAGGCCGGAATCATCGGTTTCAAATGCTATATGGGAAACACCTTTGGGCGCATTCCATCCCCATCGACCGGCGCCATGCTCGAGTTGTTCGAGCGTGTCGCGCCGACCAGCTTGCGCATCAGCCTTCATGCGGAGACCAACTCGGTCATGGAGCGCCGGGAAACCCGGCTGCGTGCCGCCGGCAAAAACGCGCCCCTGGATCATCTGGCGTCGAGGCCCGCCGTCGTGGCCATTGAGGCCGTTGAACGGGCCGCCACACTCGCCGAATGGACCGGTGCGCGCATTCACGTGTTGCACATATCGTCAAAGGACGAACTGCGCCCACTGGCGGAGGCAAAGGCGCGCGGCGTCGACGTGACCGGGGAGACCGGTCCGCATTATCTCATGCTCTCGACCGACGACTACGCGCGTTTCAAAGGGCGGATCCGCGTCAATCCACCCGTGCGCGAACCGGACAATCAGCAACCGCTCTGGGCCGCACTTGAGAGCGGTGTCATCGACATGATCGCCACGGACCATGCGCCGCACAGTGCGGAGGAAAAGGACCGCCCGGTGATCTGGGATGTCGATTGCGGCTTTCCGGGTGTCGAAACGCAGATGCCGCTCATGTTGACCGCCGTCGCCGAAGGACGGATCAGCCTCAACCACTACGTCAAACTGTCCTCGGAAGCGCCGGCCAAAGCCTTCGGCCTCTATCCGCGCAAAGGCGCACTCTTGCCGGGGGCAGACGCGGATCTGGCAATCGTCGACCTCAACGCGGCATGGACGATCGATGATGCGGAGCTGCATTCACGCTCGAAAGCATCGCCGTGGCACGGGCACGATGTGAAGGGCCGGGTCATCCACACAATCGTGCGTGGCCGGTTCGTGCTGCGCGACGGTTCGTTGCAGGCCGAAACGCGTGGAACGGGGCGCTCGGTTCACGACATCCAGCAGATGCCGGCCCCCCGTCCGCGCAACGTGGACAAGACACTTGCCGCAGTCACGCGAAATGACGGGACATGACCACCGGCACCCGCAAGAACGACCATCTATAGCCATTTCAACCAATAGAGGAGAACCGAACATGTCCACAGCCCTGAAGATCAACGCAGGTCCATTCACTTTTGATGCCCGGCTCGAAGAGGAGGCTGCGCCGAAAACCTGCGCCGCCTTCCGGAAGGCGATGCCCTATTCCGGCCAGATCGTTCATGTCCGCTGGAGCGGCGAGGGTGTCTGGATTCCGCTCGGAGACACCGATTTCGGTGTATCCTATGAGAACCACACCAGCCACCCGGCGCCGGGTCACATTATTCTTTATCCGGGCGGCATCAGCGAAACCGAAATCCTTCTGGCCTATGGCGGCGTCGATTTTTCCAGCAAGATGGGCCAACTCGCCGGCAACCATTTCATCACTTTGACGTCTGGTCTGGAGAACCTCATGGCACTTGGCAATGCCGTTCTGTGGAAAGGCGCCCACGACATCAGCTTCGAATTCGCCTGACCGGATGGGAACAGACCCCGCGCCCTTTGAATGCGATCGCAATCCATTCGGATCCTGCAGGGCGCGGGGCATACCTGTCTGCGGGCCGCATATGTACCCGGCCGCCTTTTGGCGACATCCGCAAAGGACTGATGGAGGCTTTGGCTGACGCCGCTCTCGCCGATGCAATGATTGCCCGGATGGCGGAATTGACAGACGCGCCAACAACAGGCGCTGGTGCCGCAAGGTCGTGGAGGTTCGAAGCCGCTTCAGGGAGCCGGATGGTTTTCAGTCAGGTGCGGGGTTTCCGAGATATGCATATGCTGACCGCCAAGGTGCAGGGCGCTGTTGCCTACCGGCAAGAGCAATGAACCGACCTGATTTAACCGCCTTTTTTGAAGGTTGTGCTGGGGCATGCGCTGCGGCGCTGCGTCCAATTCATCATAGATTTCGTGACTACCAATGTTGGAGGTGATCATATTCCGTCGATCATTATCGCCGCCTCAATGGCGGCCATGATCTCCTCAAATGGCGGCTGGGACTTGTAATACAGTGATCGCGTTGAAGCGAAGGCGCGATCATAGGCTGCGCGTGTCTGCGCATCGCTCAACAGGAAGGCTTCGTTGCTTGCAAGGACAGGATTGTCCGCACCGCGAAAACGCCTTTTCTTGTGTGCTGAATACTCCGGTTTGCCGATGAACTCCAGCACCTCGGGCACCTGTAAAAGTCGATACACATCATAATAATGGCGCATGAAATTGGCGGGAAAACCGCCTTCTTCCTGCTGCTTGCGGTACTTGGTCGAGATGGTCTGAAGTTTTTCAACGAAGGTGTAGCCAGGATGATAGCAGGCAACATCAGTGGCGCGGTTATCGATCAGTTCGACACCGCTCTGAACAGCATGATCATAAGCCCAGGATGAAATCGTATAGGGCGCGTTGGGTGATATATCGTCAAACCCGATTTCAAGTAGGATGCCGTCTTTCAGCCCTGAAAGTGAACCGGCATGCGCGCCATAGCGCAGGCGGATGCCGCCGCTGCGATAATAAACGGTGTCATCGAATTCGTTGTCACGTTCAATCTCTCCCAGGCCCTCAATCGAGATTTCATGAGCAAGCCAGTCATAGAAATCACGACGGCTTTTAACATGGGCTGCCTTTTGATGCCTGGGATTGGTGGCAACGCCCCTATCTTTGGGCGGCTCGATGCGGATATCAATATCTTCGGAAAACCGGTCGATAATCCCGAACCCTTTGGAAAGCGATGTCCCACCCTTGAGTTCAAAAGACAGGCCCATCTTCTGCAAGCCATAGAGGCAATGCATGATCCAATAGTCTTTTTCGACAAGAACGGGATTGATCGAAAGATCGTCGCCAACGATACGGATCAGGTCCGGGAAATCCTTGCGTTGGTGGAGATAGGCATCAGGCATGCGCCATCATACCGTCTGCCAAAAGTGGCTCAAAGAACTTCCGGGATTTCAATCCACCATACGCCTGAACAGCTCGGGCGAGCGCCTTGGGATCAATCCGCCGCGCCTTTTTTTTCACGCCCTCTTCGATGGCAGATTTGCGTTCTGCGAGTCGGTCGAGATTATCGATCAGATCCACGAGCAAAAAAGCCTCGGTGAGCTTTGAGGGGAAGTGTGGTTTTATCCGAAAATCATATTCGCGCTTGCCGAGTTTGAAGCGGCCATGACGCTTGTGATTATAGACAATTGTCTCGTTGTAGAGCTGCGTCGAGCCGACACCCAAGGCGTTATAGGCATTCGGCGTGGTCAGCAAAAAGCGGTGATCTTTCAGAAACGCTTCGACCAGCTTCTCGTCGTCAGCAGGCACTGCCCCAAAGCGTGAGCGCTTTGGATAGGAATAAATGCCCCCTGCCAGCTTCGTGAGAGTCCCATCTTCCACAAGCTGCTTCAGATGCCGATCAACGGCACTTGACCACGCCAGAAGATCGGCTCGGCGATAGACCTGCCCTGGGCGGAGATGTTTTTTCAGTTCGCTCAATGCGTTCATATTTCTCCCATACCCGAATTGAACGAAAATTGCAAGAATTTTCATTTATATTTCATGCAAATAGGCTACAAATAACGCGCTTGGTAGATCGTATCAAGAGATCAATAAGGCTGAGAAAAGCGTGTTTTCAACATGCGCCAAGGATTGGTCGATGGGTGCAGGGTGTGCCAACAGCTCCCTGCTTTCTGTCCAGCGGCAAGACGCGTGGCCATGGGGGTTTCAGGGAGTCTGGAAACTCCCTCGAAAGGCGATCAATCAGCAAGGCGATTGCTATAGCGGTGACAGTGCATCAAGACCCCTTCGAGAAGATTTCCTGCATGCCAAAGCATGCTTCACCCCGAAAGTCTCTCATATCGTCCCCATTGATCAATTCACCTTCGCAAAACAGAATCCATGGATCGCATGATCAACAATGCGGCCCGACCATTCCCGCCGGAAAAACCAGAATATCGACTGGAAAACACCAGGTGCAGATCGTTGCAGGCACAAAAGGGATTCAATAAAGCGTCATCGAAATTCTCTCCGCATCTGAAGCGAAAAGCAAATGAGCGACCTGTCCGAAAACAAGTCGCCCAAGAAGCATTTTGTGACTTTTCGTCTTGTTAACGGAAAGCCTGACTTTTCCAGAGTGCTACAAATGCTTGGTCAAAGATATCCTGTTCGAAGAAAAACTCAATACCCCAAATGGACACGCCTCTGTAAAAGGGCCGACCTTTGCCAAGCGCCTACATCGCGATGACACACCCGATTAAAAGTAAAAGTTTTGACAACTTTGACCTCAAGTGCCACTACTTTGGCGGGCGGTTCTGTATTTCAAACCGGTGGGCAAACCCTGGCAATGGTTTATTCGTGCATTCTGTCGTGTCGGACAGGCACGCACCAGCCCCGGGACCCGTAAATCCAACCCTCTGGAGTCCGGATTTTTCTCGATGTGGAGGCCTGTCATGAAATGGCGGTTAGGAATTGATCTCGGTACGAATTCTCTTGGGTGGGCTGCGCTTGAGCTGGCCCAGGTCGATAAGGCGTGGACGCCCGTCGGGTTGATCGACTGTGGCGCCCGGATATTTTCCGATGGCCGTAATCCGAAAGACAAGCAGTCCAACGCCGTCAAACGCCGCGAACCGCGCGGCGCCAGAAGAAACCGGGACCGCTATCTTCGCCGCCGGGACCGGCTTATGCGCCAACTCATTCAATACGGGCTGATGCCCGATACAGAAGTGGAGAGAAAAGCCCTGGAAGGTGGCAAAGGCATGGACCTGACACACAGTGACCCATGGATCCTGCGTACACGGGCGCTAGAGGAGCCCATAACCCTCCACCAGCTTGGCCGGGCGATTTTTCATCTGCACCAGAGGCGCGGTTTCAAGTCCAATCGAAAGACCGATCGTGGCGACAACGAGAGCGGCAAAGTGCATGACGCAACCCGGCGCACCAGAGACAGACTGGAAGCTGAAGGCGCACGTACCCTTGGCGAACTGTTCGGAAACCCGCGCCTCGAAACTCTCCAGCACAACCGGACAGCCGCTAGGGGAGCCGGCCTGCCGCAGCCGCTGGCGCGCGTTCGCAAGTCCGGCGACGGATCGAAATGGCAATATGACTATTACCCGACGCGTGAATTGATCCTCGACGAGTTCGACCAGATTTGGGAGGCGCAACGGGCCCATCATGCTGCCGCCTTGACAGATGAAGCACGAGATACGCTGCGCAACACCATCGAATGGCAACATCCGCTTAAATCGCCAGCAGTCGGCAAATGCACGCTCTTGCCTGAATTTCCGCGTGCGCCAAAAGCGCTCCCATCCTCGCAATGCGCCCGGATCTATCAGGAGATCAATGCCTTGCGCTTCGGACGAACCGGAGAAATCAAAGAGCCGCTCACGCTTGCGCAACGCGACAAGGTTGCCGAACGCCTCATGCACCCGACCAACAAGACTGCCGATGTCACGTTTGACCAAATCAGAAAACTACTCGGTCTGTCCAGCTATGACATATTCAACACGGAATCACAAAAACGCAATAAACTGAAAGGTGACGAAGCGGCCGCCAGGCTGATGCAAAAAGACCGGTGGGGCGATGCCTGGTTCGATCTGAATCTGGCAACGCAGGATAATATCGTGATGCGGCTTCTCGAAGAAGAAAATGAGGAAAAGCTGCTGGCTTGGTTGAAGGAGCAATACGGCTTCGATCGCCAAAAAGCGATCCACATTGCGGACTGCCCACTGCCGGACGGCTATGGAAACCTGAGTGCAGAAGCCTTGGCACTGGTGATGCCACATCTTGAATCAGATGTACGCGTATACTCCAAAGCAGTGGAAGTCGCCGGTCTGCATCACAGCCAATTCGGCACTGGCGAGATTTTCGAAAAAGGTCTTCCCTATTACGGCATGATCCTGGAGCGCTCAGTTGCTTTTGGCAGCGGCGAACCAGAGGACAGCGACGAAAAGCGTTATGGAAAAGTTGCCAATCCGACAGTGCATGTCGCCCTGAACCAGGTAAGAGCCGTCATTAACGACCTGACCAGACGCTACGGAACACCAGAGCAGATTGTTCTCGAATTGGCGCGTGAATTACCACTTTCCGCACGCGGAAAGAGCGAATTGGAGTCAAAGCAACGCGACAACCAGATTGAAAATGAAAGACGATCAAAGCAGCTGGAGGAACTGGGTGTTGCCAACACCTACGAGAACCGCATGAAGCTGAGATTGTATGAAGATCTTGAAGCACTGGGCAAACGTTGCGTTTTTTCCGGTGATCAGATCGCGCTTTCCATGCTGTTTACTGACCAGATCGAGATTGAACATATCCTGCCTTTCTCCAAAACACTGGACGACAGTTTTTCCAACAAGACGCTGGCAACGCGCAGGGCCAATCGTGACAAGCAGAATAGATCTCCCTATCAGGCATTCGGTCATTCACCGGCAGGTTATGACTGGAACGAATTGACCAAGCGCGCCAACGAACTGCCTGTTTCGAAGAAATGGCGGTTTGGGCCGGATGCGATGGAACGCTATGAGAACGAGGAGCGAAATTTCCTTGCCCGCCAACTGACGGATACCCAATATATTGCCCGCCTGGCCAAAGCCTATGTAGAGGCGATCTATGGCGGGCAGGGCCATGCAGGCAGTGAGAACCATGTATGGGTCATCACGGGTCGGCTGACGGCTGATCTGCGCCATCATTGGGGCCTCGACAGCATTTTGCGCGGGCACAATGAACCAACCTCCGAAGCGCAAAAGAAAAACCGCGACGACCACCGCCATCATGCCATCGACGCCGTGGTGATAGCGTGCACAGACCGCGCCATGTTGAAGGCGGCTGCCGACGAGGCGCACCAGCAGGAGGAGGCGTTCAATGCCCGTTTGCTGGCCGGCATTCCCGAACCCTGGGACAACTTCCGCGATCACGTGGCGCAAAAAGTGCGCGATGTTGTGATCAGTCAGAAGCCGGATCACGGATTCCAGGATGCCATGCACAACGATACCGCATACGGAATCGTAAAGGGGGTGAATGGAGAGCCCGACAGGAAGGGCATTCGCACCGTCGTAACGCGCAAACCTCTGGACAGCGAGGCTTTCAAGTCGCCTGCGGACCTGCAAAAAATTCGGGATTTCCCGACAATGATGGCGCTTCTGGAAGCCACGCAGGGTCTGAAAGGAACGGAATTCAAATCGGCGCTTCTTGCGACGGCAAGGGCCATGACCCCACCGGTCCGCAAGGTTCGGATCGAGGAAAAGCTGAATGTCATCGCGTTAGAAGACAAGCAGGGTAAAATTTACAAGGGATACAAAGGCGACGGCAACTATTGTTATGACATCTGGGTCGATCCGAAAGGCAAATGGACGGGCGAAGTCGTTTCAACCTTTCAGGCCTATCAATTGGCGCGCGAAGACAAGGATTGGTGGACAAAGCAGACCGGGCGTGCGGGTCAACCGCTGGCCATGCGTATTCGCAAGGGCGACATGGTCAAGGTCATAGTGGACGGCAAGCCTTTGATTTTGACCGTCTACAAATTCTCTGAGGGAAAGCTGAACATGGCGGAACACAATGAGGCCAATGCGTCCGCCAGAATCCGTGAAAAAACTTTGAATGGTTTTCAGATGTCGCCCAGTTCGCTGCAAAAAGCGGATGCGAAACGCATAACGGTCAGTCCCTCCGGTATGGTTAAGATTTACCAATAACAAGGGTTTTGCGCCCAACTGCAATCATTTTTGGTATTCTCGTCACTGTTTGATGGGAATGTAAATGCAAAACCGGATAGTCGAAATCACCAGCGATGGCGCCCATATCAGTGTGGAGCGGGGCTTTTTATCCGTCAAGCTGAAGGATGAAAAAGTTGGGCGGGTGCCAATTGATGACATGGCGGCGCTGATTATTCGTGGTCACGGTGCGAGCCTGTCTGTAAACATTTGCACCAGGCTGGCAGAAGCCAATATTCCGGTTGTTATCTGTGGCTCCAACCAATCGCCAGCGAGCGTCGTCTGGCCTGTTTCAGGACATTTCGCTCAAGGTTTGCGTATGCAGGCACAGGCAACAGCAAACAAGCCGATGCTCAAGCGCCTATGGATGCACATCATCAGGGCCAAGATTCTGGCCCAGGCAGATGTTCTGCAATCATTCGCGAAGGATGCTGATGACTTGCGTTCAATGGCTGCACGCATCAAATCAGGCGATACTGAAAATCTTGAGGCACAGGCGGCAAGGCGCTATTGGCCAAGATTGATGGGCGATAGCTTTCGTCGCGACCGCAACGCCGACGGTATCAATGCTGCTTTGAATTACGGATATACCGTACTGCGCGCATCGACGGCGCGATCAATCCTCTCTGCCGGTTTGCATCCTTCGCTGTCTATCAATCACCAGAGCAGAGGAGAAGCATTGCGCCTTGCCGATGATCTGATGGAGCCTTTTCGTCCCTGGGTAGACCAGAAAGTTTGCGGGCTATATCCTCTAATTCGGGGGGGGACAATCGAACTGACGCCAGAAACCAAGGCGGTTCTTGCCTCAATCTTGATGATTGATTTTGGAACACCTCAGGGCGCAAGTCCTATGCAGGCCTGCATCGACCGAATGGCGCAATCGCTTGTGCGGGTTTTCACAGCTGAGCAACGCAACATTGAATTGCCGGAGGCACCAGTACCGCTCATGCTCGCAGCAGCTGGCGATGCGGCATGAGCACGAAATCCTATTCCGAAATGAGTGGATATCAATTCATGTGGGTCATGGTTCTTTTTGATTTGCCAACAACCAGCCCAGAAGAGCGCAAGCGGTATGCAAAGTTTCGCGAGCTTCTACTGGACAACGGTTTTGAAATGGCGCAGTTTTCGGTCTATGTGAAGCATACAAACGGCAAGGAAGCCGTCGATGCAATCATCCGCAAGGTGGAAGGCGCCATGCCCGTGGAAGGCAAAGTTGATATTCTGCAGTTCACTGACAAGCAATATGAAAACATCGTCTGCTTGAGGGGTGATCATCGCACTGATTCGCCCAAAAATCCCCAACAATTGGTCATGTTCTGATGAAAAAGACGTCATTTCTGACGCAGATTAATGTCAAAAAAACCTATTTTATCAATACTTTGCACTGCGATCAGTTGTAGCACTCTGGAAAAGTCAGGCCAACCGCAACGGCCCGCACGCAATTCCGGGATG